>JAEEGJ010006026.1_pt1 | contig 37003 bp, 33 predicted proteins | sample 8958761 | NCBI WGS metagenome assembly JAEEGJ01 (sample SAMN16246546, study PRJNA631951) | gut metagenome | biome: gut microbiome; feature: rumen; material: RS-attached | host: Bos | place: Iran: Karaj | collected 2018-10
TCTGTTTTTTGTAGATGTTATCGCCCTCCGTCTGAATTTCGGTGATGGCCGTCTCGAAAGTCGTGTGGCGGCAGTGGTCGCTCCAGTAAGTGTCCAATAACTTGACCTCCGTATCGGACGGGTCACGTTTCTCATCGTTGGCAAAATATTGCTGGATGAACTTCAGATCCTCCATAGACATTGCCAGCCCCATCTTGCCGTGGAACTCGCGCAGTTGCTCTTCGGTCCATGTCCGGAATCCGTTGTAAATCGGAACATCTTGAACCTCAGGATTTTCTGTTAGTTCCAAACGGGACATGTCCTTTTCGCGTGCTTCCACCTCGTTAATGCAATATTTCTTCACCTTCTGCCATTGCTCGGCCGTCAAATCCCCTTCAATGACAAATAGGTTCGCGCTTTTGATGACCGCTTCCGTCTTGGGATTCAGGAGCTTAAGGCACTGCATAGCGCTGTCGGCGCGCTGGTCGAACTGTCCGGGCAGGAACTCCACGGCAAAATACTTCTTGCCTTCCAACGGAAATTCGTGATAAATGTCATCTGTCACCGGCTCGGAGAAAACAACACTTTCGGCTTTTGCGAGCAGGTCATCTTCTATATTGAAAATGTCATAAACCTTCAAATGACGAAGGTTTGTAATATTAAGGTTAAAATTCTGATTCAAAGTGGCTTTCAAACTGTCGGCTTCGACTTGAAAACCAGGTTTCTTTTCTACAAAGATACGAGCGTCACGCATAATCTGTAATTTCTAAAATGCGGTGCAAAGATACATTTTTTTAGGGTTATTGGTTATAGGTTGTTGGTTGTTGAAACAGCTCACTGCTCACTAAAAAAACTATCTTTGCCAAACGAAAATAATCCAAAATAAATATCAATGAAAAAACTAACTATCAGTATTTTAGCATTAAGCACTATCATTATGCTTGCATTTTGTAATAAGAAGAACAACACGGTTCCGAAGGTGGAATACCCCGAAACCAAGAAATGCGACACCGTGGATCACTATTTCGGTATGGCTGTGCCCGATCCTTACCGCTGGCTCGAGGACGACTATTCCGAGGAGACCGCCAACTGGGTGAAGGCGCAGAACGAGGTGACTAACAAGTTCTTGGCGCAGATTCCCTATCGTGAGAAGATGAAGAAACATCTGTTGGATATCATGAACTACCCGAAGGAGGGTGCGCCGTGGAAAAAGGGCGACCGCTACTTCTTCTACCGCAACGACGGTCTGCAGAACCAGAGCGTGCTCTACTACAAGAACTCCCTTGATGGTGAAGCAGTTGAGTTGCTCGACCCCAACAAACTCTCCAATGACGGCACCGTGGCGCTCTCCACGCTCGACATTTCCGATGACGGCAAGTATCTCGGTTACGCCATCTCCCGTAACGGCAGTGATTGGCAGGAAATTTACGTCAAGGACATCGCGACGGGCAAGGACTTGGACGACCATCTCGTGTGGGTGAAGTTCTCCGGCATCGCATGGAAAGATGACGGCTTCTTCTACAGCCGCTTCCCCGAGCCCAAGAACGAACTCTCCGGCGTGAACGAGAACGGCAAACTCTACTACCACAAAGTCGGCACCGACCAAAAAGAGGATAAATTAGCTTACGAAGACCGCACCAACCCGAACCTTAGCTTTAGCGCCGAGGTTGTCAACAAACGCTACTTAGTGATTTACGGTAGCGAATCTACATCGGGCAATTCTCTGTATTACAAAGATTTGAATGATCCGAAAGCACAGTTTATCAAGGCGGTGACCGACTTTACGGATGACTACAGCGTGATAGACGAGATTGACGGCCATTTCCTCGTGATGACCAACCACAACGCGCCCGAATACCAGGTCATTAGCATCCCGATTGGCAGTCTGACGACGATGGGATGGACCGATGTCATTCCCGCCACCAAGGGCGAAGTCCTCGCGGGCGTCAGTCACATCGGTAAAAGGTTGATTGCCAACTATACCAAGGACGCCCATTCCGTGGTGAAGATTTTCGATGAGGGCGGCAAGTTCCTCGCCAAGCTCGACAATGACCAGATCGGTTCCATTGGCGGCTTTTCTGGCGAGGCCGATGACACAGAGACCTTCTACACCGTCACCTCATACGTGACGCCGGCGACCATCTATCGTTACGATGTCAAAAACAACAAATCGATCCTGTACAAGAAATCCGAAATCAAGTTCAACTCCGACGAATATGTGACGGAGCAGAAATTCTATATCTCCAAAGACGGCACCAAGATTCCTATGTTCATCACACACAAGAAAGGCATCAAGATGGACGGCAGCAACCCGACGCTGCTCTACGGTTACGGCGGTTTCAACATCTCGCTCACGCCAAGTTTCAGCGCGACTCGTTTGGCCTGGCTGGAGCAGGGCGGTGTGTATGCCGTGGCCAACCTTCGCGGCGGTGGTGAGTATGGCAAGGAGTGGCACGAGGCCGGCACTAAGATGCAGAAACAGAACGTGTTCGACGACTGTATTGCCGCGGCCGAGTTCCTGATTGCGCAGGGCTACACCAGCAAAGAAAAGCTTGCGGTGATGGGCGGATCCAACGGCGGTCTGCTCGTGGGCGCGGTCGTGAACCAGCGTCCCGACCTCTTCGCCGTGGCCATCCCGGAAGTGGGTGTCATGGACATGCTGCGCTACCACAAGTTTACCATTGGTCGCTACTGGGCCGTGGATTACGGCACCAGCGAGGACAGCAAGGAGATGTTCGAGTACCTCTACAAGTACTCCCCGCTGCATTCCATCCAGAACGGCAAGGAGTACCCGGCCATCTTGGTGACCACCGCCGATCACGACGACCGTGTGGTGCCCGCGCATTCGTTCAAGTACGCCGCGACCCTGCAGAACAGCGACATCGGCGACAAGCCGCATCTCATCCGTATTGAGAGCAACGCGGGACACGGCGCCGGCAAACCCCTTGACAAGGCCGTCGATGAAATTGTGGATATCTACTCGTTCATGTTCTTTAACATGGGAGTGGAGCCGAAATACTAATTCATAATGCATAATTCATAATGCATAATGAAGAATGAAGAATGACGTGAAATTGTAGGGCGTTTGGCTGAAAAAGCGAATGAAAGAATGGTAGAGGCGTGCTGAGGCGCGTCTCTACTTTGTTATAGAGGTAGCCGTTATTGCCGCCGAGGCGAACGCAAAAAACAGATTGTACCCGCCGCAGACTCCATCAACATCTAACATTTCGCCGAGGATGTAGAGGCTCTTGAATCTTTTTGCGGCAAAGTTCCCTTCAATTTCCGACAGGTCGATGCCGCCGTGGCACACTTGCGCCCCTTCTAATGGATAGGTGTCTTCGATTTGGAATGTGAGCCGATGAATATCGAAGGGCTTCTGCTGATATAGGGCGGCTAATTTCGGATGTAAAAGTCCGGTGGTGTTGCGATTGTCGCGTAAATAAGTGTCTGTGTCGAAATTTTCGTCCCAATAGGTGAGGTTGATTTCCAAACGACAATTCTTCGTGGATAGCAACCGGCGGTAGTAGGCCGACAAGTTCATGATGACAATGCCAGAGACCCCGTCATCTTTGAACGTGATTTCCCCAGACTCTTTGTGAATCAGTTTCTTATTTTGGTATAATGAAACGACAGCTTTCGTTCTGCAGCCCGATAGTGACTTTGGATAATCTTTTAGGATGAAACCCGACAGAGAAGATTCTAATGGGTTGATTTTCAGTGATAAATCTTGCAGATAGTGATTGTAGTCCCTTTGGTTTTTCGGAATCATGCCTGCAGGAGATCCTGATGCCAGAACCAAAACGTCGAATGGGGTGGGGTAGTCGTTAATTATCCACTTATGGTTTTTATACTCAAGATGTTGGATGTCGTAATTCGTTACCAATTGTACATTATCGTTCGGATAATGGGTCAGCACATCGACGACAGTTTGGGAAAACTGCGAGGCGGGATAGACGCGGCCCTCTTCATCGGTAATCGACACTAAACCCCATTCAGCGAACTGGTTCTCAAGCTGTTCCGGAGAATAATGCTGTAGCAGCTCTGCGACAAACTCCGGTTGGTTGTAATGTTCGGGGCGAATGTCACGATTGAGGATGTTGGCCTTGCCGCCGCCGGAGGCACGCAGTTTCGCACCCACCTGGCGGTTTTTCTCGAAAACGGTGACATCCATGTCTGGCGATTCGGAAAGCTTCTTCGCCAAAAAAAGTCCCGAAGCGCCCGCCCCGATAATGGCGATATGTTTTCGCTTACAACTCATTATTTGTCAAGAAATTCTCGGATGGTTTGGAGCATCTCCTCGCGGGCGTCGTCAAGATTGTCGTTGAGGATAATTTTGTCGAATTGCGGGGCAAACGAAAGCTCGTACTCGGCTTTTTCCACGCGCTTGCGCAACGATTCTTCGGTTTCGGTGCCGCGTTTTCGTAACCGATTTTCTAATTCCTGTACCGTAGGCGGCTCCACGAAGATGGCTAACGCCTTGTCGCCGAAGTACTTCTTGATGTTGAGTCCGCCTTTCACATCCACGTCGAAAATCACGACCTTGCCTTCGTCCCAAATGCGCTGGATTTCGCTCTTGAGGGTGCCGTAGAACTGGTTGGCATAGACCTCCTCCCACTCCAAAAACGCATCGTGACGGATGCCTTTTTTGAAGTCATCAACAGAAAGGAAATGGTAGTCTTTGCCGTTGACCTCACCGTCCCGTTTGGTGCGGGTGGTTGCGGATATGGAGAACCGCAGTTCGGGAAGAAGTTCCAATACGTGCTTCACGATGGAGGTTTTGCCCGCCCCCGACGGTGCGGACACGATGATTACTTTGCCGTTCATATCAGGTTGTTTTAGGCCGCAAAGGTACAAAAAAATCAAAAATGCACGTTGGGAAACTCAGGAACATTTCATAATGCAAAAAATGTATTTTTGTAATCGAAATCCTATTGAATTTATCACAGTTTAATATATTGATTATGAATAAGATTGTATTGATAACGGGAGCTACAAGCGGTATTGGGCTTGGATGTGCAAGGAAATTCGCCGAGAATGGCGACAAACTGATTCTGACCGGGCGAAACGAGCAGAAACTGGAAGAAATTCGCAATGAACTGACGGATAAGGGCACTCAAGTGCTGACGTTGGTGTTTGATGTGCGGGATCGTGAGAAGGCCACGCAGTGCATCAACAGTCTTCCCGATGAATGGAAAGCCATCGATGTGTTAGTCAACAATGCCGGCTTGGCACTCGGTTTGGAACCCGAATACGAGGGCAGTTTCGAGGACTGGGAGACGATGATCGACACCAACATCAAGGGGTTGCTGACCATGACCCGTCTCATCGTGCCGGGAATGGTGCAGCGCGACCGCGGCCATATTATCAATATCGGTTCCGTGGCCGGTGATGCCGCTTACGCCAACGGAAACGTGTATTGTGCCACCAAGTCGGCGGTGAAAACCATCACGGACGGATTGCGCCTTGATGTGGCAAGCAGTGCCGTCCGCGTGACGAATCTCAAGCCCGGTTTGGTGGAGACGAACTTCAGTAACACCCGTTTCCATGGCGACACGGAGCGCGCCGCCAATGTTTATAAAGGTATCAAGCCGCTTACGGGCGACGACATCGCCGATGTGGCCGTCTATGCCGCCAATGCGCCCGCCCACGTGCAGATTGCCGAAGTCTTGATTCTCGCCACCCATCAGGGCAGCGGCAGCGTTATTGTAAGGAAGTAAGGGAAATAGGAATTCTTGACTATTCGATCAAGCGTAAAAGCGCCAACGAATGTATTTCTGCACAAAATGCATTCGTTGGCGCTTTGTGTGATAGCGTTCAGGAGGAAGGATTCTTCGTAATGCATGATACGCACTTCAACACCCTCCTTTTGTAATTTGGCAGGCAGACCACTGACATCTGTTTTCCCATAATGGTAAGGGAACAGCACTTTTGGGTGAATGATGCGGGCAGCTCGTGTGTGTTATCAGATGCTTTGGTTTGTCCACAAGAAGTCAACAGACCGAAAATGATAGGGAGAAGCATTTTTTCATTCGCTTTGGATTTGTTTTTTATTCATTCCGGCTTGCACTATATGGAGTTCCCAAAACTCATAATCGTCCCCCAAAACCTCTTTGGCTTTTCCCAACGATGGGTCTTCTGTATCATGGAAATACTCTTCAATTACGGCGCATTTCTCTTTCGGCACAAATTGGGAAGCCTCGTAGTCCCCAGCTTCCACAAAACGGGCAATGTGTCCGTAAATCGTGGATAGTGCGAGATTTCTTTCAGAAGCGATTTCCTCCGCTGTCATTCCTTGGTCAATCAACTGTTTGGTAATACGAAACGTGGTTCCTTTCGGTTTTTTAGCGATTCTTTCAGGTATTTCAAATTCAGGACTTGTATCCTCCAATGATTCCATTCCCGAAAAAATCCGCACCATATTGACCAAATCTTTTCCAAAAGCGCGCAAACGTTTAGGTCCCAAACCCTCAATCTCTTTCAACGCATCCATAGAGACAGGCTTCTCTTTGGCAATGGCTTTCAACGTTTTATTCGGGATTATCTTGTACAGCTCCGCATCTTCTTCTTCGGCCTTTTCCGAACGCCATGCAGCCAGCACATCATACAACTTGCTCTTATTCATTGCGGCATCTTTAATGGAAAAGGTGGATTTATCCTTCTGCTCAAACTCTAACAAACTGACAGCCTTTGTTTTGTAATAACGATCAACATCGAATTTCTGTTCGCAGAGGGTCAGGCATTCTTTCTTGACATACACAATTTCGCGCAATTGTTTCAATGCTTCCTCAATTTGCTCATTCACCGTTTTGTTGTCAGTTTTGAATGGTAGCTTAAATAACTTGTCAGATTGTATGTTCAGTTGTTCCTTGAAATAGGATGCCCCTTTTTGAAGCCTTTCCTGCAATAGAGGATTTGATTCATAGAGTGACTTGGGATGCAATTCACGGATTTGTTTTTCAAATTTTCGGCTCACGTCAGCAACATCTGTTTTTGCCTTGTCCCGAATTATTGACAATTCCTGCAACAACTCGCCTTCATATAAAGAGCGATTGTCAACAACTACTTTGGCTGCTTTTCCAATAAGTCTGTAAAATTCCTGAAAATCAAACAATTCCAAGATAGTTTCCAATTCGTATGCTTGTTGAAGTGTATCAACTTTCTCTTGGGATGGTTCTTTTTCCGGCATCTGCTCCACAAAAAAATCCACCATGCCGTCACCGACTAATGTGCCGGCGTCCAGTTTCGTCTTCAGGACAAGGCCTTCGAGGGAAGTACAGCGGCTGAGGGCGACATAGACCTGACCGTGCGCAAATGCCTGCCTTGCATCCACTATCAGCTTGTCGAAGGTCAATCCCTGGCTTTTGTGGATAGTGACCGCCCATGCCAGTCGGAGCGGTATTTGCGTGAAACTGCCGATTTCCTTTTCCTCGATGGCCTGAGTGTCCCCATTGAGGGTGTAATCAAGGTTCTGCCAGCGCACGGGCGTGACTATGATGCGTTCACTACCGCATGTCACCGTCAGCGCGCCGGTATTTTCGTCATAATTCGTCAGTTGTCCGATTTTACCATTGTAATAGGCCTTTTCAGGATTCGGGTCATTTTTGACAAACATCACTTGTGCACCGATTTTCAATTCCAATTCCTCTTTGCAGGGATAGAGACTTTGAGGAAAAACGCCTTCAATTTCAGCCTTGAACAAAAGACTATTGCCCTTAAGTTCCGACAGATGCGCATTGTTAATATCATCAGCCTGATAGTTGTGAGTGGTGAGGGTAATATAGCCTTCTGTTGGCTTGAAACCGGGCAAATATCGTGAGTTGAGCAAATGAAGGCATTCCGCATCCATCTTGTTGTCGCGCACCTTGTTGAGCAGCGTAATGAAGTCTGTGTCATGTTGGCGGTAGATGTGATCGAGTTCCACACAAAGATAATCTGTCTTCTGGAGAACATGACTGCCAAAGAAATAGACGGTTTTATAGTATGGAGCGAGCAGTTCCCACTCTTCGGGCTTTGCCACGGGTGCGAGCTGGTGCACATCGCCGATCATAAGCACCTGCACACCGCCGAATGGTCGTGACGAGCGCCGCGCACGACGGAGCACAGCATCCACAGCATCCAGCACATCAGCACGAACCATACTGATTTCGTCAATAACGAGCAGGTCTAGAGTGCGCATGATTTTGAGTTTCGTGCGTGTTAATTTCTGGAATTGCAACGAAGAGGTTTCTACCCCATATTTTGTCGGATTCAACGCTCCTTCAGGCAATTGCGGTCCAAAAGGGAGCTGAAAGAACGAGTGGATGGTTTGTCCTCCCGCATTGATAGCCGCCACTCCGGTCGGAGCCACCACGACCATCCGCTTGTGTGTTTTGGCGGGCAGACTTTTCAGGAATGTAGTCTTTCCTGTGCCAGCTTTACCTGTCAGAAAGATATGCGCATCAGTGTGGAGCACAAGCTCTTCAACAAACTGAAGTTTTTGATTTACAAATGGTTGATCTGTTGTTAATATTTCTTCACTGGTCATTTTATTAAATTTTTTGTTTTTAAGTTATTAATGCGCAAATATACATTTTTTCGGTTTACGATTTACAATTTATGGTTTTCGCAAACCGTAAATCTCAAATCGCAAAAAAAGGGACGCCCTTTCGGACATCCCTTACTATAACATTTGAAGTAATTCGTTCGGATTAGCCGTTGAACACTTTGTCGAGACTGACTCCGCGCACTTGGGCCACGGTATAGGCGTCGCGCATTTTGGCGAGGGCGCCGATGGTGGCTTTCACCACGCTGTGGGGGTTGGAGGAACCTTTGGACTTGGCGAGCACGTTCTTCACGCCCACGCTCTCGAAGACGGCACGCATAGCACCGCCGGCGATGACACCGGTACCGGGAGCAGCGGGTTTCATGAAGACGTTGGCGCCGCTGTACTTGCCTTCACCTGCATGAGGAATCGTTCCCTTCAGGATGGGCACTTGGATGAGGTTCTTCTTCGCATCTTCCACGCCTTTGGAGATGGCGGTCGAGACTTCACGGGCCTTACCAAGACCATAGCCTACGATACCGTTCTCATTACCAACGACCACGATGACGGCGAAACTGAAGATTCGACCACCCTTGGTCACTTTAGTCACTCTGTTGGTGGCGACCACGCGCTCTTTGAGTTCGAGGTCAGCTGCTTTTACTTTCTTGATATTTTCGTTAGCCATAGTATTGATAATTAAAATTTAAGACCACCTTCTCTGGCTGCGTCAGCCAAAGATTTAACTCTACCATGATATAAGTAACCGTTACGGTCGAACACCACTTCGTTGATGCCGGCTGCGAGGGCGCGGGAGGCGATTTCCTTGCCCACGAGTTTGGATTTCTCGCACTTGGTCATCTTCTGGGATGCGATGTCGGGCAGCTTTGAGGATGCGGACACGAGGGTTACGCCGGCCTCATCGTCAATAACTTGCACATAGATGTCACGGTTGCTTCTGAAAACGGACATTCTGGGACGCACGGGAGTACCGCTGACAATCTTACGAATGCGGTTTTTAATCCTTTTTCTTCTATATTCTTTTTTATTGTAAGCCATATTATCAAATTTTGACGATTATTTTTCTGCCGACTTACCGGCTTTCTTTCTAACATACTCTCCTTCGAAGCGGATACCTTTACCTTTGTAAGGTTCGGGTTTACGATAGGAGCGGATCTTGGTGGCCACCATGCCCAACAGTTGTTTGTCGATGCAGTTCAGGATGATAATCGGGTTTTTACCTTTCTCATTGATGGTCTGCACAGTGATTTCCTTCGGGAAATCGAACAGGATGTTGTGGGAGTAACCCAGACCCATATCGAGTTGATGGTCACCTTTAGCCTCAGCCTTGTAACCGACGCCGATGACTTCCATCTTCTTGGTGAAGCCTTGGGAAACACCGGTGATCATGTTGTTGAGCAGGGCTCTGTAGAGGCCGTGCATAGAGCGGTCGCGCTTGGAGTCGCTCGGGCGTTTCACATGGAGGTGTCCGTCTTCAATTTCGAAAGTGATGCGCTCATCGACATACTGCTGCAATTCGCCTTTCGGGCCCTTCACAGTCACGATGTTGGACTTTTCATCTCTTTTCACCTCAACCCCTGCGGGGATGGCGATTTGTAATTTTCCTATTCTTGACATAACTTCCTCCTCCTATTAACTGATGTAACATACTACTTCGCCGCCAACGTTCTGGGCTCTGGCTTCCTTATCGGTCATCATGCCGTGGGAAGTGGAGATGACAGCGATGCCGAGGCCGTTCAACACAGAGGGCAGTTCATCGACACCCACATATTTACGAAGACCGGGGCGGCTGACACGCTTAATCTCGCTGATAGCGGACTGTTTTGTTGCGGGATGGTACTTCAAAGCGATCTTGATCTTTTTAGGCATAGTATCATCCACAAATTTATAGTTCAAGATATAACCTTTGTCGAAAAGGATCTTGGTTATAGCTTTCTTCTCGTTGGAAGCGGGGATTTCGACCACTTCGTGATGCGCGCGGATGGCGTTTCTCAAACGAGTTAAATAATCTGAAATGGGATCGGTATTCATAATTTAATCTTCTTCATTTAGGTTTACCAACTTGCTTTTTTTACTCCGGGGATCTTGCCGGCGAGTGCCAACTCTCTGAAGTCGATACGGGAGAGGCCGAATTGGCGCATATAGCCTTTCGGGCGTCCGCTCAGCTTGCAACGGTTGTGCATACGGATCGGGTTCGAGTTCGGGGGTAATTTCTGAAGTGCGATATCGGCAGCTCTCTTGGCCTCGTAATCATCGCCCTTCATGATTTTCTTGAGTTCAGCGCGTTTCGCTGCATATTTGGCGACCATTTTCGCCCTTTTGATTTCTCTTGCTTTTAAAGATTCTTTTGCCATGATTACTTACTTTTGGTTTTTGAAGGGTAAGCCGAATTCTTTCAACAGGGCCAGACATTCTTTGTCGTTACGAGCGGTCGTCACGAAAGTGATGTCCATACCGTTAATTTTGAGCACTTTGTCGATGTCAATCTCGGGGAAGATGATCTGTTCGGGAATACCGAGCGTATAGTTGCCGCGTCCGTCGAAGCCCTTGTCGCTGATACCGCGGAAGTCGCGGATACGGGGGATGGAGACGGTGATGAGGCGGTCAAGGAACTCATACATGCGGTCGCCGTGAAGGGTCACGCGCACGCCGATGGGCATTCCTTTTCTCAACTTGAAGTTGGAGATGTCCTTCTTGGACTTGGTGGGGACAGCTTTCTGACCGGCGATGAGGGTCATTTCCTGCACGCCAGCGTCGATGAGCTTTTTGTCGGCGATGCCGAATTTACCGAGACCTTGGTTGAGGCAGATCTTGGTGATTCTGGGCACGCGCATCACGGATTTGAATCCGAATTGTTCTTTCAGAGCGGGAAGAACCTCGTTCTGATATTTTTCTTTATATCTCGGCTTGTACATTACTTGATCTCCTCTCCTGTCTTTTTAGAATATCTGACTAATTTACCTTTATCGTTCAACTTTCTACCGACGCGGGTAGCGTTTCCTTTAGCGTCAACCACCATAAGGTTGGAGATGTGGATCGGGGCTTCTTTCTTGATGATGCCGCCGTTAGGTGCAGCCGCACTGGGCTTGGTGCTTTTGGACACCATGTTGCAGCCTTCCACCAGGGCTTTGTTTTCCTTGGGGAGGACTTCCAGCACCTTACCTTGAGTTCCTTTGTACTCACCGGTAATCACTTTTACAGTGTCGCCTTTCTTGATTTTCAGTTTCATTTCTTTTTTGCTTTAATGTTTGTCAATTGGTCTTTGTCAATTGTATAAAAAATGTTTATTGACTTGATTATAACACTTCGGGGGCCAAAGAGACGATTTTCATGAATTGTTTTTCACGAAGCTCACGGGCCACGGGTCCGAAGATACGGGTGCCGCGCAACTCATCGGCTGCGGTCAGCAGGACCACGGCGTTGTCATCGAACTTGATGTAGGAGCCGTCGTTTCTGCGGACGTGGCGTTTGGTGCGGACCACGACTGCTTTGGACACGGTGCCGGCCTTGACCTGACCGGAGGGAATGGCACTCTTGATGGCGACCACAATCTTGTCGCCCACGCGTGCATAGCGTTTCTTGGTGCCGCCCAATACGCGGATGCAGAGCACTTCTTTCGCGCCGCTGTTATCCGCAACTGCTAATCTGGATTCTTGCTGTATCATAATGGTTACTTAGCTTTTTCTACGATTTCAATTAAACGCCAGCATTTGTTCTTGGACAAAGGTCTGGTCTCCATAATTCTAACTCTGTCACCGATACGGCACTCGTTTTTCTCGTCGTGTGCCATGAATTTGGTGGAGCGTTTCAGGAACTTGCCGTAAATGGGGTGTTTCATCTTGCGCTCGACCTTGATGACGATAGACTTGTCCATCTTGTCGCTCACGACAATGCCTTCTCTGACTTTTCTGTTATTTCTTTCCATAATGCTTTATCAGTGATAGGTTATTTATTCTCGTTCATTTCTCTTTTGCGCAGTTCAGTCATCATTCGGGCGATGTCTCTGCGTTGAGCCTTGATCAGTTGGGGATTTTCCAGCGGGGAAATGGCGTGGTTGAGACGCATCGTGACCAGTCTGTCTTGCTCGTTGGCCAGTTTTTCCCTCAATTCGGGGGTGGTCAGTTCATTGATTTCTTGTTGTTTCATACTATTTCCTCCTATTAAATTTCTGCTGAATAATCTCTTCTGACAATAAATTTCGTATGCACGGGCAGTTTTTGTGCGCCGAGTCTCATAGCCTCACGGGCGACTTCCAACGGAATGCCATCGGCTTCGAAAAGAATGCGACCCGGGCTGACGCGTGCGGCGTAGTATTCGGGGGTACCCTTACCTTTACCCATACGAACACCCAAACCCTTGGCGGTCACGGGGCGGTCGGGGAAGATACGGATCCAGAGCTGTCCCTGACGTTTCATCTCACGGGTGATAGCCTGACGGGCAGCCTCAATTTGGCGGGCGGTGATCCAGTACTGGTCCAACGTTTTCAGTGCGAAAGAGCCGAATGCGATTTCAGAACCACGCTTGGTGATGCTTTTCATTCTGCCCTTCTGCGGCCTTCTGTATTTGAGTTTTTTCGGTTGTAACATTGCTTTTAATGTTTAAGGATTATTTGATTTACCGGCATCTTGGCGTCGGTTTAATTATTGTGATTTCTATTGTTGTTGCGGTTGCGGTCACGACCGTCGCGGTCTCTGCGCGGTCCGCGGAACATCTTCTTGCCACCGCCTGCAGGGCGTTGCTCCTTGGCAGCCTCGTTGGCGAAGAGGTCGCGTTTGCCATAGACGATGCCGCGGCAGATCCACACTTTCACGCCGATGCAACCGTAGGTGGTGTGAGCCTCCACGGGAGCGTAGTCGATGTCGGCACGAAGGGTGTGCAACGGGATACGGCCGTCTTTGAAGTGCTCGGCACGGGCGATTTCGGCGCCGCCGAGACGACCGGCCACGGTCACCTTGATACCCTCAGCTTGGGCGCGCATGGTGGCGGAGATGGCGGTCTTCACCGCTTTCTTGTACGTCACACGGCCTTCGATCTGGCGGGCAATGTTCTGCGCCACGAGTTGAGCGTCCAAATCAGGGCGTTTGACTTCCATGATATTGATTTGGATCTCCTTGCCGGTGATCACTTTCAGTTCCTCTTTCACGCTATCGACTTCCGCGCCGCCTTTTCCGATGATGACACCGGGACGACCAGCGCTGATGGTCACCGTGACGAGTTTTAAGGTTCTTTCAATGTAGATTTTCGAAATGCCGGCTTTTGAGAACTTAGCATTTAAATACTTTCTAATTTTGTCATCTTCGACGATTTTACCGGCGAAATTTTTGCCGCCGTACCAATTAGAGTCCCAGCCTCTCACAATTCCGAGGCGCAAGCCGATAGGATTAACTTTTTGACCCATACTTTAATTTATTATTTTTGTGATTCTTCAATATTTGCCACTTGTACATTCTCTTCGTTGCGGTCGCCGAGAATCAACGTAACATGGTTGGAGCGCTTGCGGATGCGAGCGGCACGGCCTTGAGGGGCAGTGCGGATACGTTTGAGCATCCGACCTCCGTCAACCATGATGGTCTTGATGTATAAATCGGCGTCCTCGAGGCGTTTGTCCTCGTTCTTCACCTGCCAGTTGGCAACGGCCGACTTCAACAGTTTCAGTAATTTTTCAGATGCCTCTCTGTGAGAGTACTTCAACACATTCATAGCGTAATCTACATTCTTGCCACGAATGACGTTGGCCATAATTCTGGTCTTGCGCGGTGAGGTCGGATTATCCACTAATCGGGCCACGTACACCGTTTTCATTGCTTCTTTACGCGCATTTGCCGCGTTTTTCTGTTTTACACTCATTGTTATTTTTAACTTTTTATTACTTTATATTTATCTGATATTCAATCGTTTAACATACTGATAAATGCCTCTTGAGCGTACATTATCAAATTGGCGGCAAAAATAGTCTTTTTTTGCATACAATCAATAGCTTACGAATTTTTTTTTCAACAACTCTGCGAAGTTATCAACAGTCGGCGAATTATGCGAATTGGGCGAAGATGACAGTCGGCGAATTATGCGAATTGGGCGAATAATATACAATATGTATGTGTTAGAGATCCTATCTTGTAAATACAATTCGCTAGATTTGCTTAATTCGCTTAATTCGCCGACAAACTATTCGCCGACAAATTTGGTTGTGCAAGGAATTCTCTTATAATCCAATGATGTCTTTCCGAAATTGATCAGTAGCCCCAATCCCAGACCACTTGCCTTTAAGTAGTTGTACACCTGAGAATGATGCTCCCCTATCAAATCAGACACCGCTTTCAATTCTACAATAATTTTCCCATAACAAAAGAAATCCGGAACAAAACGCTTGCTTAGTTCAACCCCTTTGTAATAGACCTTGAATGTCTTTTCCCGCTCAAAGGGGATATGCCTCCAAAGGAGCTCTTTTTCAAACGCCTCTTGATAAATAGGTTCTGTGAAACCACATCCTAATTCACTGTGTACCGCCATGGCGGCGCCAATAAGGTTGTAAGATTCATTTCTGAACAATACTTTGTCATTCATATCAACGTACATTTTGTTTATACTAAGTTTGCGGACAAAGATAAGCATTTCTTTCAATAAAAAATCACTGGAAATAACATTCCAGTGATTTTCTACATAATCAAATGATTAACAATTGTTTAATTATCAAACAATGTACCAATAATTTTAAATAATTAACAATAAATATTTAAAATATTAGCAACATTTCGCAACACACACACAAATTATTCGCAAAATTCGCAAAATTCGCCGACCCTATTCGCCGTTTACCAGGCGATGGTGCGGTCGCTCGGATGCTTTACGCTGTATGTAACAGTGAACGTGCGCGTTTCGCCTGGCTGCAACTCAACATCCCAAGTCACCACACCGATGTCGCTCTTGTCGTAGGTCGCTTTTGGAGTAATCGTAACGTCCTTCACTTCGATGTCCTTGTCGTTGGAGATCGGGTACTGTTCCTTCAGAGTCAGTTTGGCGGCGCGGTTCAGGTTGTTCTTGACGGTGATCAGGTACGACTGCGTGACGGTGGTGCTGTTACCCACGTGCTTGGTGCTGCAGAAGTCTTTCTGTTTCTCTCGCTTCACGGTCATGCGCGGCTCGGTGGTGAGCGTCAATGTAATTTGGCTCTCCGTGTCGTTCGGGCGCAGGCGCGTGCGTCCCACGAAGGTGTTGTTGAACGTCACTGTGGCCTCGCCAGGCAGCAGGTTGTATTTCTCGTAGTCGGACAGCGTGGCAACAAGATAGGTCTCGTCCGACAGCTTCGGGACGCTGTAGTACTTGAAGTCGGCCTTGACATCGTAGCTCTTCAGGTCGATGAGTTTCTCCTTTCCGTTGCCGGGAATGTCATACGGAACTGCAATGGCGAAAGAGACTTGAATGTCCTGATCTTCCACTTCCACGAAATTGTTCATCAGGATGGGGGCAGCTGTTTTTTGTGAGGCAAGATAACCCATTGATGCATCACTTTCTTCAGCAATAGCATAACTCACGGAATTGCTGGTGCTGGGGGAACGCAGTTTCATCCCATCGACTATAGTTTGCGAACGTTGGAATCTTAAGAACCACGTGTTGAACACCGGTGCCACGGTGGATCGGTTCGGGGTGGCGTTGGAGAGCGTGAGCTTCACATTGTTCCAGTCGAGGCCGGTGAGCTGCCGCACTTTCGCCTTGGCCTGCAGCGTAATGGACTTATCCATCGACGGGATGTTGATGTCGTAGCACGGCACCCATTGCGCCTGATTGGTGAAATAGGTGATGGTGAAGGTGGTCGTGGTGTTTTCCGGCACGCTCACGGAAAGACGTAACATTCCGTTGAGTTGGGAATTCTCCGTCTCGTCCTGGTTAATCTGGTTGTTCAACCTGTTGACCGTTTCCTTCAACTTCTCAATCTTCTTGTTGTCCTTGTCGATGCTCTTCTGCAGCTCGGTGGCTTTCGTGCGGTAGAGCTCCATGTTAGCGTTGATATCGGCGATGGTGACCGTACCATCTTTCTGGCTCATGTTGTTCTGAGTGCCGTCAGTGACAAGCTTGAGCAACTGTTTGTGGACAGCCAACTCGTTCTGAACATCTTTCAGCTGTTCCCGGTAGAGGTCCAGTGAGTCTTGAAGTTTCTTGATGTGGGCGGCTTGTTCTCGTGGCGTGAGGTAATCTTGTGAAAATTCAGTGGCAGAGATGAGTACACCGTTTGCTTTGACTTTCAGGCTGTTAATTTCAATATCGGGACTGAGTCCGTCAATAATCACCTCTTGACTGCCGTTTTTGAGCGTGGCGGAGGCGGTGTGAGTCAGTGCGGCACCGCGAAGATAAACGGTGGCATCGGTCAATTTGGCCGAAATTTGTTTTTGTGCCTGCATAGGAAGAATGCAACCGAGGCAAAGGCCAATCAGGATGAAAAGATTTTTGATATTCATAATTGTATATATATAATTAGAGTAAAATCTGAATCCAAGGATTATTTGACCAGACTTCCTATAGTTTGTTTAAAAAATTAAAGACAAAGGGTCTAACAAGTGATCACTTGCGTTTTCTTCGTATAAATGCCATGATGACAGCGTACAGAACGCCCAAGATGGTGAACGGAATGGCGATTCTCGCTATATAATCTCCGTGTTTCACATAGAAAGTTTCCCCATCCTGCGCACCCACAATGGTCTGAATAGCGGTGCGTTCGTTGTATTCTGTCTTCGCCAGCACGCGCCCCGTCGGATTGATGACACCGGAGAAGCCGCCGTTGGCCGCACGAAGCACGTAACGCCGCGTTTCAACAGCCCGCAACTGAGCCATGTCGAAATGCTGCCGATGGCCTGGACTGTCATCCCACCACGAGTCGTTGGTAATCACTGCCAAAACATTCGCTCCGTTGCGCACGAACTTAGCAACCAGCTCGCCATAGACAGACTCGTAGCAGATGGCTGTACCGATGCGCAACTCCCGGCCGTTCACGTCAAACGGGAAAGTGCGCTGTTCGGTGTCCTTGCCGAGGGAGGAGTTTGAGCCGCCCAATTCAATAAGAACATTTCCCAAGAAACCGAAAATTTTTGGGAAAGGCATTCCTTCCACACCCGGCACCAACCGACACTTGTGGTAATGGTCAACCAACCCATTGCGATTGTAAAATCCCGCAGTATTGTAAAATTCCATGAACAATCCTGGTTTTATCTCCCGCGATGCTGGCGACATCTTACGATCCGATATAGTGACCGTGGAAAGTCCTAACACGAAATTCAGGTTCGGATATTGCTTTATCGTGCTATCAATCAATGCAAATCCCTCAAAACGGGTGTCACCTTCTGTAAAAGTGCGGTTTCGCAACGCTTTCATGTCAATGGTGTGCGCGATAGCCGATTCTGGTGTGATCACGAGATTGGTCTTCTCGTTGATGAAGGGTTTCGCAACTTCCAACACGCGCTGAATTTCTTCCTCGTTCGTGAGACTGTACTCTTCCTCCCAAGGGTCAGTGTTCTGCTGCACAATGACAGCCTCGATAGGAGTGGAACTGTCAATCCTCCGTTCAACCACCTCGTACATGATCACTGAGATGAGTATCGGCAGGACGAGGCAACAGAGGGTAAGAATGCTGCCGTATTTGCGTGGACGTTTTTCCCGCTCTTTTTTAGTCAAAGGCTCCCAGTAAACCAGGAAGTTGCAGAGCAAAATCCAGACGGTGCCGCCCAGCGTTCCCGTAACGCTGTACCATTGCACCATAGCTGGCATGGTGGCGAAGACATTGCCCAACGTGAGCCATGGCCATGTCAAATCCCAGTTCAAATGCAAGTATTCGAATGAAACCATGAAGAAAATCAGCATAACCGCTTGTAAAACACGGTTTTCCACTTGTTTCCGACAAGCATGCCATGTCGCAAACACCAGCGTCTGCAGCAGTGCATTGAGAATGACAGCCGCCGCGGCACCAGGCACCGTGCAATAGGCTATCCAGTACGTTGTAATGAGGTTGAAGACGAAAAACGCCGGATAGAAGAGCAGGATGCCGCGCCCGAAGGCGTTGCGTTTGCCCTCCTTCAGCGAAAGGTCGCTCAACCAAAATAGCGGCACAAATGCCAACATGATGAGGAACGCCGCCCCGCGCACATACCACGCGAGTGACAATATCAATCCCGTCAAAACACTGAGGGATAATTTAATGTACCATTTGTTCCCATTCATAATAGCTGTATCGTCTTACACCCCCTGGCCTTACGGCCACCCCCCTAAAGGGGGGGGGATTGGGGTTGTTCGTTCGTAAATATCTGTTGCCTGTTCCCTACTGCTTATTCCTTATTGCCTTTAAACGCATCGATGCCCTTGCGTAGGAATTGGATGTATTTGTCCTTGTCGCGCTCGTAATAGGTAGGGCCGGAGAGGATGTTGCCGTCGGGATCCACCACGAAATAGCAAGGTTGCGAATTTTCGTGGTATTTAGTCTGCTCGATGTAGCGGTTCTTGGCACCCAACATGGTGATGGGGTCGCCGTTGGCATCGGTGAGCTTGCCCTTTTCCTCGTCAGGTAGCGGGATCACCTTGTCGTCGGCGTACATGGTGCAGACGATGACATCCTCGGCGAAGATGCGTCGCACCTCGGGATCGATCCAGACGGCGTTCTCCACGTTACGGCAGTTGGTGCAGCCGTGACCGGTGAAGTCAAGGAAGACGGGCTTGCCCTCCTTCTTGGCTACGCGCAACGCTTGGTCGTAGTCAAAGTAGCCTTTGATGCCGAACGGGATTTCCAACTTGTCGGCGTACATCGGATCCTCGGTCCATTGGTAGGTGCTGGCGGTTGCGCCGCCAGAGCCACTCTCAGTCCGTACAATGTTGGAAATGTCGAAATCTTGGGTGGTCATCGGCGGAAGCCAACCGGAGATGGCCTTCAGCGGAGCACCGAACAGACCGGGAATCATATAGACCACAAAGGAGAAAACGGCTACAGAGAGCAGGAAACGGAACCAGCTCTTCTGCACCGGATAGTCGTCATCGTGCGGGAACTTGATTTTACCGAGCAGGTAGAAGCCCAACAGCGAGAACAGTACGATCCACAGGGAGAGATAAACCTCACGGTCGAGGATGCGCCAGTGGTAGGTTTGGTCGGGCACGTTGATGAACTTCAGCGCGAATGCCAACTCCACGAAGGCGAGCACCACCTTGAGGGTGTTCATCCAGCCGCCGGACTTTGGCAGTTTCTTCAGCATGTTCGGGAAGAGGGCGAAGAGTGTGAACGGCACAGCAATACCCAATGAAAATCCCAACATGCCGATAACGGGTTTCAGGAAGGAGCCGCCGGCGGCGTTGAGAGCCACAGCACCCGCAATAGGCAACGTGCAGGAGAACGAAACCAGCACCAAGGTCAAAGCCATGAAGAAAATACCGGCCACACTACCGGCGTTTTGACGCTTGGCGGAACCGTTCACCCAGGAACTCGGCAGCGTAATCTCAAAATAGCCCAACAGCGAGAGGGCGAAGATGAAGAAGATGATGGCGAAGAGAATGTTCGGAATCCAGTGGGTGCTTAGCACATTACCGAGATCCGCGCCGAAGATCAACGACAACACCAAACCGAACACCACGAATATCAGGATGATGAACAAGCCGTAGAGCATCGCGTTGCGCTTGCCAGTGTTGCCGTCTTTCGAGAAGTAGGAGACGGTCATCGGGATCATCGGGAAGACGCACGGCATCAGCAAACCGACAAGGCCGCCTAAGACTGCCCCCAAGAAGTACATCAGCAGGGACTCCTCTTCCTTCTCGGCAGGAGCTTCCGCGGCGGGCGCTATTTCGGCGGTCGTTGCATCCTTTTCGGGTTCCACCACCTCGTTGTCAGTGTTTTCAGCTTCTGTATTCTCTTCTGCAACAGAGAACATGACTGGGTGGAAGTCTTTAAGGTCGAAGGAGAACTTCTCCTCGATGGGGGTGCAGCGTCCTTCGATACAAGCCTGCCCTTCCAACTTGCCCTGTACGGTAAAAGGTTGGTCGTCTTTAACTTTTACTTTTTGTTTGAACGTCACCTGCTTGGTGTAGAAGTTGGAGTGCGCGTCCATGATGTCATCGTAGTCGCTTTGTGGGGTTGGTTCTGCGACTTTGCCGATGCGTTCATATTTCGGGGATTTTGTGAAGTTGAACACCAAAGGCAACTCGATTTGCCCTTGACCCGGCTTCTGTGAATAGAGGTGCCAGTTCGGTTCGATGGTGGCGGTGAACTGTAACTCGGCCACGGAGTCGTTAACCTTTACCGTCTTGTAGGCCCATTTCACGGGCGTGACGGACTGCGCGAAAGCGGAAATGGTCAGACATGCCAGCAGGCAGGTTGCCAAAATGATGCGGATATTCTTCATATTTAAATATTTTTATCCAAAGTAAAATTGAGGGGCAAAGATACACTTTTTTACTTTGTGTTGATTACTTTGTTTTGGGGAATGATACAAAAAAGGTGCGGAAACTTTTGGGATTCCGCACCTTTCATATTTTCGCAAATATTTCTGCGATTACTTTTCTAAGCGGATTCTCGCATCCACAGCCGTGACGTATCTCGGGTTGCCCAACAGCGGGTTGAGGTCCATCTCGGCGATTTCGGGAGCAGCCTGCACAAGTGCGCTCACGCGGGCAATCTGGTCAGCGTAGAGGTCGAGGTTGACGGGCTCTTGGCCGCGCACGCCTTGCAGAATCTTGTAGCCACGCAGCTTCGTGAGCATCTCCTTGGCCTCGGCAGCAGTGATGGGAGCCAGCGCACTCTGCACGTCTTTCAGCACCTCGATGAAGATGCCGCCCAAGCCGAAGAAGATTTGGTGTCCGAACTTCGGGTCGCGAATGGCACCGATATAGACATCCGTACCGTCCAGCATCGGGTACATCTCCACGGCGTAGGTCTCGGGGATGACGATGAGTCTGTCGAACTCCTTGGCCACGGTGTCCAGATCTTTCACGCCAAGGGTGACGCCGCCCACATCGCTCTTGTGCAGCGGTCCCACGACCTTCATGACCAACGGAACATCCTTGCTGCAGCCGACCTCCTTGGCGAACGCTAATGCATCCTCCTTTTTGGAAACCTCCACAGATTTCTTGCGGGAGATGCCGGCGGCGTCGAGAAGTTCGTTGTAGTCGGCAATTTCCATGTAGCCATCTTTGCAGCGGTCAACGGTGGCGCGGATGCGGGCCACATCAACCTGCGGCAGCTCCACATGCTCGGGTTGCGGCTTGGGAGTGTTATACACTTTCACGATGGCGTTGCCTAAGACGCACTCTTCCGGGAAGTTGATGCGGCCTTTGGCAATGAAGTCGTTGATTTCGTCCTTCACGTTGATGATACTCGGCAGCACGGGGAAGATGGGCTTTTTGCAGGTCTTCATCTTCTCGTCTAACAGGTCATAGACCTCTTTGTTGCTGAATAATCCGGGAGAACCGAAGATGACCACGGAGAAGTCGATTTCGTCATATTCGTTCTCGACAGTGTCGATGATGTATCCGAGTTGTTCTGCGGTGCCGGTGGCGAGGAAGTCAATGGGGTTTCCCACGGAAGAGCCGCCGAAGAGCTTCGCCAAGAGGGCGGGGCTGGCAGGGTGATCCTTGAGCGGAGGCACTTCCATGCCGCCGTTCGAGAGCACGTCGGTGAGCATCACGGCCGGACCGCCGGCGTGAGTGATGACGGCACAGCGTTTGCCCTTGATTTCGGGGTGCATGAACACACCGCAGACGGTGGTCAGCTCCTGACGGTTGTGGCAGCGCACGATACCCGCCTTCTGGAAGAGGGCGTCCACAGCGGCGTCATTGGTGGCCAATGCACCGGTGTGCGACGAGGCTGCGCGAGAGCCGGCAGCGCTACCGCCGCTCTTGATGGCAGCGATATGACAGCCTTTGTTGATAAGGCTGCGCGAGTGTTTCAGTAGGCGCATCGGGTCACCGATTTTCTCCATGTAGAGCATGATGACGCGAGAGGACTTTTCGGGGTCGAAAGTCTCGTCAAGATGTTCGAGGACGTCTTCGATGCCGAGCTGGGCACTGTTGCCAACCGCCCACACGCTGTTGAATTTCAAACCGTTGCTCATGCCGTATTCCTTGATGAAGACAGCCGTGGCGCCCGATCCGGTGATGAAATCGACACCTTTTGGGTCGAGTTTCGGGATTGGCGTGTCAAAGCAGCCGCTGTAGTTGGTGTTAAGGAATCCGGTGCAGTTGGGCCCGATGAGCGAGCCGCCCACGGCATTGATGGCATCGACAATATGTTTCTCGATGGCGGCACCCTCGGCGTTTTCCTCCGAGAAACCCGCGCTGATGATGATGAAGCCCTTGGTGCCCTTCTGCTGGGTCAACACATCGACTGTCTGGGCACAGAATTTTGCCGCAATGCAGAGGATGGCGCAATCGACCTGCGGAAGGTCATCGACCTTGGCATAGCATTTCACGCCCTGCACCTCAGTCTCTTTGGGGTTCACGGCATAGATCTGCCCTTGGAAAGCGCTTTCTAACAGATTCTTCAGGGCTTTGCCGCCAGGTTTGTGGATGTCACTTGACGCACCGCATATCACGATGCTTTTGGGGTTTAATAATTTTGGATTTATCATATTTGAATTTTAATTGTTTGTTCGTTTTTGTTGACCCCACACTGCGCTTCGCTTGTATGGGGTTACTTGCACTTCGCGCGTATTGCCTCTCCGTGGCTGCTTACATACTTTTAGGTCTTCCGTTTCAGCTGCTAACTACTAACTGCTAACTGCTAACTATTCTCCGTATCCCATCCCGATTTCCCAGTGGATGCCGCGTTGGAAGGTGACGTGCAGGTTAGGGCCGGTGAGGTTGAAGGCGGCTTTGATTCTTTCTTTAGCTTCAGGACAGTCGTTAATCCAAGCACCAATCATCACGTGGTATTCGTCGAGTTCGTCGTCGTAGAAAACGCGTCCGCGAGGGGTGTATTTGTAATCACCGTGGAACGGGCTGCTAATATTGTGCGCTTTGTCGTAGTTGAACTGCTTTTTCCAGATGTACTTGTGGAGTTCCTTGCAAGTGCGCAGTCCGCTGTGACCGCTTTTGGGAGCTGTAGCAGCGTCAATGGCCACCACCCCGAATACATCCTGAAGTTGTGGCGAGTACCAGAAAATCCCGACCTTCGGATTCTCCTGCTCGCCGAGCGTGGCATCCATTGCTGCCATCGCCCGCTTGTACAGATCATCCTCCGCATCGTGGACGGCATTGTATTCCCCTTGCGGCTCGGCCACAACGTTTCCGCCCTGCGCTTGCCGCCGGAAATACGCTTCAATTTCCTCGCGCACGATTCTCCTGATGTCTTCTTCGGTGATGTTCATTGAATCTTTTGTGATTAGTGATTGGTGATTAGTAGAGACGTTTCATGAAACGTCTCTACATTTATCAAATTATTCAACATTCAACATTCAACATTCAACATTCATCATTAACAAAGCCCTAAATCCTTCTTCAATCCTGCGATGCGCTCTTTCAAGAGATCATCCACTTCCTGGAGGCTCTGTTCGGGTTCGATGACGCCGCAAACGCTGAAATAGAACTTGATTTTGGGTTCGGTGCCGGAAGGGCGAACGGTAACTTTGCTGCCGTCTTCCGTAATGAATTGCAGTACGTTGGAAACAGGTAACTCAATCCGTTCGCTGGTTTTGGTCAGCATGTTATAGGCATGTTGAGCCTGGTAATCGTAAATTTTTACGACAGGCTGTCCGCCAAGCATTTTGGGAGATTTCTCGCGCAGGTCGGTCATGCGCTGTTTGATGGCCTGCATGCCCGCTTCACCCGGCTCGGTCAGGGAGACCATGTCTTCCTTGAAATACTGGTACTGACGGTAGAGTGTTTCCAATTGTGCAATCAAGGATTTGTGGTAGATGGTCTTGTAGTAGGCGGCCATTTCTGCTATCATGCAGCAGGCGGAAACGGCATCCTTGTCGCGCACAAAGTCGCCGATGAGGTAGCCATAGCTCTCTTCGCCGCCAACCATAAACTGTTTCTCGCCCTCGTATTCGCGGATCTTTTCGGCGATATACTTGAAACCGGTCAGCACATCGAAACATTCCACGTTGTAGTCGGTGGCAATCTGGTTGATGAGGTCGGTGGTGACGATGGTCTTCACTACGAAGAAGTTGTTCTCCAACGGGTTGATGTTGGTCTGGGAAAGCACATAGTGGAACAGCAGTGTGGCGGTCTGGTTGCCGTTGAACAGCTGGTACTCGCCGTCTTCCCTGCGGACAGCGATACCTACGCGGTCGGCATCGGGGTCGGTGGCCAGCACGATGTCAGCCTTAACCTTCTTGGCTTTCTTGATGGCCAGCTCCAGGGCGGCGTGCTCCTCAGGGTTTGGAGATTTCACGGTCGGGAAATTGCCGTCGGTGACTGCCTGCTCCTCTACGATGTGCACGTTCTTGAAACCGAAGTCTGACAATGCCTGTGGCACTACGGAAATGCCGGTGCCGTGCAGCGGGGTATAGACGATGCAGAGGTCTTTGGCTTCTGCCACCGTTTCCGGATTCAAGGTGAGCCGTTTGATGAGGGTGAGATAGACGTTGTCTATGTCTTTGCCGATGATGCGGATCAGGTCGGGGCGACCGTCCCATTTCACCTGATCGACCGATTTGATCTTGTTGACTTCGGTGATGACATTTTTGTCGTGGGGTGGAACGAGCTGACCGCCGTCGTTCCAATAAACCTTGTAGCCGTTATATTCTTTCGGGTTGTGTGATGCGGTAATCATGATGCCAGCGTTGCATTGCAGGTGACGCACTGCGAACGAAAGTTCAGGAGTGGGTCGCAGTGAGTCGAAGAGGAAGACCTGTATGCCGTTGGCAGCCAAAATGTTGGCGGAAATGGTCGCGAACTCCGTGCTGAAATTGCGGGAATCGAAGGAAATGGCCACCTTGATGTTCTGTTTACAACATTTGATTAGATAGTTGGCCAGTCCCTGGGTGGCGAATCCGACTGTATATTTGTTCATGCGGTTGGTGCCGACACCCAAGATGCCGCGCATGCCGCCGGTGCCAAATTCAAGGGTTCTGTAAAAGGCATCCGACAACGCTGCCGGATCCTCCGCTTGCATTCTCGAAATCTCCTTTTTTGTGTCCGCATCAAAATTCCCATTCAACCAGGAATCAATGTTTTGCTGGGTAAAATCTTTTGTCATAATTTGGGTGATATTTGGTTTGTATTTTTTTTAATGGTTATGGGTTATAGGTTATTGGTTATTGAAGTTAATAGTTGATAGTTGATAGTTAATAGTTAACAGACGGAATCGAGCGCGTGCAGGGCGAAGCAGTAGGCGCCGATGGCGGTGGCGCGGGAGGTGCCGAGTTGCGAAAGCGTGATGCCGAGGCGTTTTTGCGTGTCGATGCGGATGCGCTTGTCGGTGCCGAAGACCTCAATCTCCTTGGTTTGGCCTTTGACAAACTGCTCAAATTCCGTCGGATCCTCAAGGTTGTAGATGAAGGAAGGCACGCGTGGCAGTTTGTTTCCGTTGAGGGTGTGCATGGTGGCGCGAACCTCCTGGAGCAGTGCCGGCATATAGAATTTCGCGGCTTTGCTGACCCCGCCGCCCAAGACGATGATGCCGTCCAACATGCAGGCCGCCTGTGCGATGGCATAGCCCGCCGCCTCGCCGAAACGGGCGAAAGCTTTCATGGCGGCCTCCTTGTCGCCGTCAAGCGTGCCGTCGGCAATGCGGTATATGTCGTAAGAGTCTGTATATCCGTCGGCTTTTTCATCATGCGCGAGTTCGCGGTAGTAGCGCAACACCGCACGGAGGGAAATGCCTTCCTCGGCGATGAGCTCCTGCCCCCACTTGCTGGGAGTGCAGTAAATCTCGGAGCAGCAGTTGTCGCCCATGAACATCTGGTTGTGGGAAGTTATGCCGATACCGAATCCTGTCCCGAGGATGAAACCGATGAGGTTGTGGTATTGTTTCACACCGCCCGCATTGCGGATTTTTTCGTTCAACATCGGCAGTGCGCCTGCCAAAGCCTCACCGTATGTGAACAGGTCGGCATCGTTGTTGATGAAGACGGGCAACCCGAACTGATTCCCCAGAAAGGCACTCAGAGCGACTCCCCCTTCGAAACAGGGGAAGTTGGTGAGGTGGTCTGGAAAGACGCCGTTGGGGTAATCAGCAGGCCCCGGAAAGGCGAAGCTGATGGCGACGGGCTTTTCCGGAAGTCGGTCGATAATGTGCTGGAATCCGTTGCGAAGGTCTTCCAACAGTTGTGCTAAATCGTTGGGATGGGTGGGCAGTTCAAAAGTTTCAGTAACCGCCTCACAGCCCCGCATCGCCGAAAAACGGAAATGCGTGCCGCCGGCGTCTAAGGTGATGACGGTGCGCGGGTCGTTATTATACATTCCTTGTAAAATTTTACGGGGCAAAGATACAAAAAATTCTATTAGGAATGGCCTCGTTTGTATATCCCCACTAATAATGACCGGTTGTTAAATAAAACACAAAAAATGGGGATTAGCTGTGTGATGAAAAGATTGTTTCTTTGCATCGTGAAAATCAGAGCAGAATTGTCATGATTTAATATATAAAATTGGTTGTTGTTGATAGAAAAACGGAAGACGTATTCGCCTTCCGTTTTTCTTTATCTCATTCGTTAATCGATTCATCATCAGAACAGCGAAAACAATACGAACAGCCAATGCGCGGAGATGCCGGCGATGAGGCCGCCGACGGTATGGGAGGCGATGGCCTTTGAGATCAGTTGGCGATAGCCGAGGGAATCCAACATGCCGGTGTGCGTGCTTAAAAAGCCGCTCCAGCACATGCCCATAGCGGTGAAGACGGCGATGGCGTTGCCGTCGATAAGACCTGAAGCATCGAAAGCGGGCACCAGACCGATGGCTGCACCTACGGCACCTAACGCGGTAATCGGGAAAGCAATCAGCTCGGGATGTTCAAAGCCAAACAGCCAGCGGAACACAAAATCAATCTTGGAAGCCAGCCACGGGAGCAACGGAACGCCTTCGTAAGCGCCGCCTGTGTAACCGCCGACAGCAGGGGCACCAAACGTCGTCATCATCACAATGGTAGAGATGATCAGCACGCCGGGGATGATGGAGAGACCGATTTCCACACCGCCCTTGCCGCCATCGAGCATGGCGTTGAGCGTGCGCAAGAACGGTCCTTTCTTCTCTTCCTCTATTTTAGCCCCTTTTTCGTCCGTTTCATTGACCACCTCGTCCAAGGGCTTTTCCTCCACGACAGTGTCAGGCATTGGGGAATCCAATTCGGGATAGCTCTTCAAAGTCAGCTTTTGCATCATGCGCGTGGTGACGATACTGCCGATGAACGCCCCCGCCAGTCCGACCAAGGCGCCGCTACCGTAACCGCGCCCCGTCATGAAGGCCACCACCACCAATCCCATGCCGAAGGAGGTGCCGAAGTTGGTCAGCGAGGCGATTTGGTACTGTTTGAAATAGCGCCGGAAGGTCTTGTCCTTCGACAGCGTGATGATAGCCGGATTGTCGCTCAGGAAGGTCATCACCGCGCCGAGCGAAGCCACGCCGGGGAGATTGTAAAGCGGCTTCATCAGCGGCTTCAACATCTTCTCTAACAGCACCACCACACCGAACTCTACGAACAGCTTGCTGATGGCACCCGTCATCACCGTGATGGCCATGATGTAGAACACGGTGTCTATCAGTAGTTTGTATGCCGTGTTCATGAAGGTGTTCAGCATGTTCGGCAGACTCATCTTGATGGACAGCCCGATGAAGAAGCCGAAGAACAGGATCAGGAATATGATCAGTTCCCGCGTACGGCCGTATGCACGCACCATATAGCGCACCACGTTGTTCCGCGATATTCGCGAAACCTGTTGCAGGATGTTGTTGGTTTTGAAATGGAATATGGGCATATTATTTCAATTTTTCGGGTAAGAATTTCATGAAATCCAAACGCCAGGTGACGCCGACATTGGCGGTGAGGGTCATATTTTTCCATCCACGGTCACCCACATAACCAAGAGAGGGAGTCATCACGCTGTTGGCCACCCAGGCGTGGACACGAAGGTCGGGATAGATGCGTGGACGGTATTCCATGCCGAGACCGTAGAAACAATGAGCCTGATTGTTGGGCAGCAGCATGTCCACATCCACGTACGGGTCATTTCCAATGGTATAATAGTAACCAGCGGAATTTTGATCGTAACCGCCTTTGGCAAACAGGTTTACGCTTGGCGAGATGTGCCAGTCCAAACGGCTCACTATGGAGAAGTCATTGAAGAATTTCTTGAATCCGGCAGCGCGGTTGATGTAGTCTAAATAGAGTGACCATTTGTCGAACGTGAGCTTGTTGCCCAACACGATGAAATTAATGAACTTGCCGCGCTGGTATTCCAGAAAGTTGACGGAGTAGAGGGTGGAAAATGGTCCGAATTTGCCGTTCCAGTAGAGGTTGTAGGAGAGAAGCCCCGAATTCCAGCGGTTGTCCATGTAGTGCACGTATGGCGAGTTGGCGACATTGAGCACGAGCTTGTTCTTGCCGCTCTTGTCGGTATAGGCTGCCGACACGCCGAGCAGGAAGCAAGGGAACGAACCCCAATAGTTGGTGTAGTAATAGACATCGATGGGCGGCGCGTCATATTCGAATCCACCCACATAGATGGCCTCCTTTCCCATGCGCAGCGACCACTGGTCGTTGAATTTATATTGGATGTAGAGAAAATCGGTGTTGTCGAACAACTCCGTAAACCCCTTGACAGGGATAATGCGTTGACGGAAGAAATAGGAGATGTGGTCGCCAATGTCTCCGCCCAGCAGGAAGTTGAAGTAGTCGCCACGGAAGCCGTAGTGGTGTTGTGTGGCGGAACCAGAATGGCCCATACCCGAAGGATCGATATAACCCCATTTGTTGAGGTCATAGTTGTACTCGAAATCCGCACGGGCCTCCAAATGAAATGTGGTGAACTTATGCTTGAAATTAGGGCTCACCTCTTTTCGTTCCTTTTTCTTCTTCTCTTTTTTCACGCTCTCTTCCTGAGAAATGGCGGAAAATGGCAAAATAATGCACAAAATCAAACCTAAAACAACAGTCAATCTATTCATTGCCAGATATTTGTAATTCTAAACCTTGAAAGTGCAAATGTATGAAAATAATGGATACTTGATAATTATGCATTATGCATTATGAATTATGAATTATGTATCACATCGCCCACACCAACAGTCCCCCGCAAATAATCAACCCCGTAATCGCCAGATCAATGAGACAGAACCCCATGATGTCCTTGGCGTTGAGTTTGGCGATGGCCAGAGCCGGCAAAGCCCAGAAAGGCTGGATGAGGTTGGTCCACGCGTCGCCCCAAGCAATGGAGATGCCCGTAAGTCCGGGATCAACGCCGAGGTTTGCGCCCGCCGTGAAAAAGACCGGCGCCTGGATAGCCCAGTGCCCGCCGCCAGACGGGACAAACAGGTTCAGTACCGCAGCGCAAAGGAATGTCAGCAACGGGAAGGTTGTTGGCGTGGAGATGCCGATGCAGGCGTCGCTGATGACCGTGCCGTAGCAGATGCCCGACGCGCCCACACCCGTGATGATACCCATGATGCCCGCGTAGAACGGGAATTGCAGAATGATACCCGCTGCGCTGCCCGCCGACTTCGTGAAGGCACGGACATAACGCATCGGAGTTCCGTGGAACAGGATGCCCGTGAACAGGAACAGCATGATGACGGCGTTGAGATCTAACGAGCCACCTCTCACAAACAATTTGATAATCAGGAAACTGAAACCCAAAAGCGCGACAATGCCCGACACGAGATAACTCTGCTCTAACTTGGCTGCCGGGGACTTGTCTTCCTTCGCGGGCGCCTCCTCGGGTTCGTACAGCAGCTGAGGATCCACCGTGACCACATGTTCGCCTTTGGGGTGCATCAGCGTGTTGACCACGGTGATGGCGATGATGACGAGCAGCACGATGATGAGGTTCTGCGGCGCGAATAGGGTAGAGGAGACACTCACCGGCTCGGTGAGGGCACCGTTGGTGGCCTTGGTGAGCGCTTCGCCGGCGGTGGCCATGGTCAGCGGGATGGAGCCGGAAAGTCCGGCGTGCCACACCACGAAGCCGCTATAGGCAGAAGCAATCAATAGCCGGTAATCCACACCTTTGCAGTCGCGGGCGATCTCCTTGGCGAGGATGACCCCCACGATGAGGCCGAAGCCCCAATTGATCCAGCAGGCGATGGCCGAGACGAGCGTCACCGTGGCAATGGCGGCGGCGGGAGTCTTCGGCAACGCGGCAATCTTGCGGATGCCTTTCTTGACAGCGGGAGCCCCAGCGAAGGTCGCGCCGCAGACCAAAATCAGCGACATCTGCATGGAGAAAGCTAACAGTCCCCATACGCCGTTGCCCCAATGTTCGACCACCTCCACGGGCGTCTGGTGGCATACCGGCATGGCGGTGAGCGCGGCGATAATCGTTAACAAAATGGCCAGAACAAACGGCTCTGGCAGGTATTTCTGTACTAAGTTGACGCAGAAGTTGATGATTTTCATAAGGTTAAAGGGTTGAAGGGTTAGAAGGTTAGAAGGTTAGAAGGTTAAGGTTGGGGTGATTTTAGGGTTTGTTGGTGGTGCCGGACAGCCAATTACAGATTGTTGGAGTTAGCCGGCGTAACAGTTTATAAATCAACAATGTGATGGCAATTGTTAGGATTACGTTCAGCAGGTGGAACATTGAGAATGCAAGACTTCCGGCATTGTGCGCCATCAGCCAATTGGCCGACAGCTTGGTCAGCGGGCGGGTAATCGTGAAGTGGAAAGCAAAGACGAAGAACACAGGTTCTGACATCGCGCGCCAGTCTGTGGAAGAGTGGCGATTTATCACTTGGTAGCAAATCTGTGCTATCAGCAACATACCCGAAAGATTGCGGATATAGGTGAAAGTGGCAATACTCCAAGCTGGTACGGGGACGGAGACTGTGACTACGATGGAAGCGGCCAAATAGAGCGGCAAAGACCACCACACGGGTTTACGTAGCAGTTGGGAAAGTGATGGCAACCAGATGTTCAACCAGATTCCAATCATGAAAAACGCGATTTCCGACTCGAAGCCCAGTTGATGCGGAATACAACCTAACAATAAGGGTATCAGAATGGTAACCTTGTGGCATCGAATGATGGCAACGTACAGAGGCGTAAAGAGCGCTATTACCATCAGGTCGCGGAGAAACCACAACGGCCAGTCAATCGGTCCGGAGTTGACCCCTTCGCCCCGGATGCAGCAATAGGCCTTCAGAATGTCGGTCAAGGTCATCTCTTGCAATGGGGGAATTTCACCCAATATGGAAGGCAACACCAATCCGACCAGCCCGTAGAACAGAAGGAAAAGGGTGTTCCAAAGAAGGTAAGGAATCAGCCATGTTTTGAGTCTGCGTTGGCATTTTTCGGAAAAAGTCCTCCATGTGAATCCACTGTCCGAAGCCACAAAAAGATAGCCGGAAATCAAAAAGAAGAGCGGGCTGGCCAGCCATACTACATTGCCGGCCCATCGGTAGAGGATGGCGTAAGCTGTGTTGGTGCAGCCGGTATCCGCCACCAAGTCTGTGTGGATAACCACGATGAGCGCCATCAGCACCCACCGTAGCAATCCGATGGTATGGCTGGCCATCGCATCGGGGTATCGGGTCTGCACGTTGAGTCGTTCCATATTAAAGGCGGCAAAATTACAATTTTTCCTAAATCATACTATCCCCACACGACCACCTTAAACCTTAAACTTTAATCATTAAACCTTATAGCAAAAAATTATATATTTGCACCCTCTAAATAAACGTGTCAATAAAAACATCAAAAATATGAGAAAACCTTTATTCTTGACCCTGTTATTATCCCTGATTCTCAGCTTCGCACGCGCCGACGGCGGCATGTGGATTCCTCTTTATTTGAGCCAGAACGAAGCTGAGATGCAGCAGCTTGGCTTCCACCTCACGGCAGATGACATCTACAGCATCAACCACAACAGTATGAAGGACGCCATAGTGCTGTTCGGCAGCGGCTGCACTGCCGAGCTGATTTCCTCCAAGGGGCTGCTGCTCACCAACCACCACTGCGGTTATTCTTACGTACAGTCGCACAGCACAATGGAGCACAACTACCTCCAGGACGGCTTCTGGGCCAAAAACATGCAGGAGGAAATCCCCATGGAAGGCCTCACCGTTACCTTCCTCGTCTATATGGAAGATGTGACGGAGCAGGTTTTGGCCGGTGTGGGCAGCCAGGACAAGGAAGCCGACCGTCAGGCGAAGATCAAAGAGAATATTGCGAAAGTGACGAAGAAAGCCACGGAAGGTACCGGCTACAAAGCGCAGATCAAACCGTTCTACTATGGTAACCAGTACTTTATGTTCGTCACGGAGACCTACAACGACATCCGTTTGGTGGGTGTTCCGCCGGAGAGCATCGGCAAGTTCGGTGGCGACAGCGACAACTGGATGTGGCCGCGCCACACCGGTGACTTCTCGCTCTACCGCATCTACACTGGCAAGGATGGCAAACCCGCGGCCTACAGCAAGGACAATGTTCCCATGAAGCCGAAGCAGTACTTCCCGGTTTCCATCAAAGGTGTGCAAGAGAACGACTTCACCCTTGTGTTCGGCTACCCCGGAACAACAAAGCAATTTCTCATCTCCGACGGCGTGAATGCGGTGGCCAACATCCAGAATCCCATCGCGATACAGGCGCGCACTATCCGCCTTGACGCCATGAAAAAGCAGATGAACCTCGACCCGCGCATCCGCCTCATGTATTCTGCCAAAGCCAACGGCATTTCCAACGGCTGGAAGAAGTGGCAGGGCGAGAGCAAGGGCATCCGCGAGTGCGATGTCATCGGCAAGAAGCAAGCTCAGGAGAAGGAATTCCAACAGTGGGTGAACTCCGATCCGAATCGTAAATCGCAGTATGGCACACTGTTGCAGGATATGAAGAAAGTCTATGACAATTACAACAACAATCTTCAGATGGTTACTTATATTAACGAATATCTCTTCGGTGTGGAACTGATGGAGGAGGTCGTCTATCCTTATATGAGCAAGTTGTTTGGCAATGACAATATCAAGGACGAAACGCGCGCCAAAATGCAGGATGCCGACAAGAGTTTCCGTGCCGAATATTTCGATGTGATTGACAAAGAGTGTTTTGTGGAGTTGATGACCTACTATTTCACACATGAAAAAGCGGAGAATATCCCTGCGGCGTTAAAGAAATATGTCCAAAGTGAACCTATGGTACGTGAGATGATGACGGCTTTGTGGGACAACAGCGCGAAGAAAGCGCCTTACTTCCAGGATGCAGCCAAATATCAGGATTTCATCGCCAAAGCATCACCTAAACAAATAGCAAAAACAGCCGGTAATGAAATGATTATGCTATACAATGCGCTGTTTGACACCTATCGGGGTGCCGTTACAAAATACCGCGCCGAGTCCAGCCAATTGGATGAGTATTACCGTCTGTATGTCAAGGCGTTGATGGAGAAAGATAAAGACAGAGTTTTCTATCCGGATGCCAACCTCACGATGCGCGTGACCTACGGGCAGGTGAAGGGTTTCCAGCCCGCCGACGGCACCGACTATGTTTATTACACCACTTTGGATGGCATCATGGAGAAAGAGAATCCAGATGTGTATGATTATCAGGTGCATCCGAAGCTGAAAGAGCTGTGGCAGAAGAAGGATTACGGTCGTTACGCCGACAAGAACGGCAAGCTGCCGGTGGCCTTCATCGCCAGCAACCACACCACGGGCGGCAACTCCGGCAGTCCGGTCATCAACGGTTACGGCCAGCTCATCGGCACCAACTTCGACCGCGTATGGGAAGGCACTATGAGCGACATCTGGTACGACGTGGATCGCTGCCGCAACATCAGTCTCGACGCCCGCTACTTCCTCTTCATTGTCGATAAATTCGCCGGCGCGAAGAACATTGTCGATGAAATTGACGTAATCGAATAGCTATCAGCCATTAGCTATTAGCTTTTGGCCAACAGCCAATAGCCAATAGCCAAAAGCCAAAAATATGATTTCCTTCGAAGACATAGACAAACACTCGTGGTGGTATGATCTGTACATGAAGTACTTGTGTGCGGCGCATAACCATGTGTATTACCGCAACTTCTATATCGTGAACAAGGAGAATATCCCGCCGAAGGGGACGCCGACGTTTGTGATTGCCAACCACCAGAACGGCATGATGGACGCGATGGCGATTCTGCACACGATGTACAAGGACGGTAGGCAGCCGGTGTTCATTGCCCGTGGCGACATCTTCAAGAAAGATTTCGTGGCGCGGATCATGCGCTTTCTGAAGATTTTACCAGTCTATCGGAATCGTGACGGCGGTCGCGAGGATATCAAGAAGGATTTGGCCATCTTCAACCGGGCAGCGAGAGTGTTGAAAAAGGGCGGAACATTGGTCATCTTCCCTGAAGCTGGACACCAGCACGGACATTACATGAGTACCTTCAAGAAAGGTTTCAGCCGTATCGCTTTCGCCGCCGAGGAGATGAACGATTTCAAGCTCGGGGTGCAGATTCTCCCTCTTAACATCCACTATTCCAACTATTTCAACTTCCAAAGCGACTTGATGGTCACCTGCGGGAAGCCGTTCACATACGATGAGTTCTTTGAATTGTACAAGGAGGCTCCGAACCAGGCGTATCTTGCCCTCAATGAGAAAGCCCGTGCCCGTGTCAAGGAGATGACACCAGACATTGACATTCCAGAGTATTACAATGAGATAGAGGCACTTACGCATATCATGAGCGAGCCGTTATTGCGCCGCAAAGGGTTGCGTCCGCGTTTTCTGCCCAACCAGAAGGATGCCGCCATGACCATCATCGCCGCCATCCGTCAACTGAAAGAAGAAAATCCGGACGATTTCACTATGTTGATGGAAGACACGCGCCAATACACGGGCTTGTTGCAGCGGATGGGGCTCCATCATTGGGTGGTCAACCGGAAGATTTCATGGCCCAAACTCATTCTCCGTATTTTCTTGATGATCCTCACGTTGCCGCTTTTCCTTTTCGGCTACCTCAACAATTTCCTTCCGGACTTCATCACGCAGCGGCTCACCCACAAGATCAAAGACCCGATGATGCACTCCACGTTCCAGTATGCCATCGGCACTCTCGCCACCTTCCCGATTTGGTACATTTTCATGCTCGTGTTAGTCAGCCTTCTTACCCATCATTTTTGGATTGGGTTGATTTATATCACGTTAGCTGGGGGTATCGGCATTCTCAACGTCCACTACAAAAGATCCTTGCGCAAATTGGGCACCACGTTCAAGGCCCTCCGTCTGCGTCATACGGAAAAATACAAAACCCTTTGCGACTTGAACACCCGGATTATCGACAAGATGGAGGGGTTGTTGTATTAGGACACGGAAAATCTCTACTCCGTCCTCAACGATTTCACCGGGTTCACCGTGGCGGCTCTCAAACTGCGCAAGGTGACCACCGCGATAGTAACGGACAGCACCGCAACCAAAGCCACCGCGAACACCCAGACGTGCAACGGCACGCGGTAGGCGAAACCTTCCAAGTAGCGGCGCATCACGAACACGCTGATGGGCACGGCAATGACGAAGCAGACCAGCACAATCTTCACGAAGCGGGAGTTGAACATCGCCAGAATCTGTTTCACCGTGGCCCCATGCACGCGGCGGATGCCGATTTCCTTGCGGCGATGCTCCGTCTCGAACATCACTAATCCGAACACGCCCATGAGCGAGATGACGATGGCCAAGACGGTGAACAAGGTAACCAAAGTCGAGAGATTGTTCTCTTTTTTGTATTGGTTCTCGATAGATTTCCCGAACGGTCTCACCCAAACCGAGAAGCCATCGTCCATCACGGGGTCCAGGTCGTTGAGGGCTTTTAACGTGCGTGCCATTACGGCCGCAGTGTCAACGCCCGCTTCGGTGCGGATGAACAGCCGGCAACAAGGGCTCCACGGCTCCTTGCCATAGATGTAGAAGGCGAACGGCCCGATTTCGTCACGCAGGGATGAGAAGTTGAAGTCCTTGCAGACACCCGCAATCTCGGCCGGGTTGCCGCTATGCCCTTGGATGCGGTCTTCGGTGGTGATACCGTACATTTTCTGCGCCGTTTCGTTGATGATATAGACCCCGTTTTCCGACTGCTCGTCGGCCAGGGTGAAGTCGCGGCCCTCCACTATGTCTATCCCCATGAACCGCAGGAAGTTCCACGAGACGGGATAGACTTGCCAATGCACCTGCTTGCCTTTGAACGGACGGTTCCACGTCATGCGACCGTCAGCCACAAACGGGCCGTCGCCCCAGGCAATCTCCTTGATGGCGGGATCCGATTTCAGCTGGCTCTCCACGGCGTTGCGGTCGCTGGCAAGTTCAAACGTCAAGTGCGACTGCAGCAAACATTCCTGATTGAACCCCATATCGTGCTTCATCATAAACCGATGCTGCTCGTGGACGAATATCGAGCA
>JAEEGJ010006027.1_pt1 | contig 36991 bp, 32 predicted proteins | sample 8958761 | NCBI WGS metagenome assembly JAEEGJ01 (sample SAMN16246546, study PRJNA631951) | gut metagenome | biome: gut microbiome; feature: rumen; material: RS-attached | host: Bos | place: Iran: Karaj | collected 2018-10
CAGGCATTGCATTCGCTGAATGAAGCTGATGAAAACACCGACCTGACGCTGGTGTTGAGCGTGATAGAAGAGAACAATACCATTCCTGTTATCGTATTGAACAGCGAGGGTGGCATTGATGACTTCCGTAACATCGAGGATTCACTGAATATGGAGGACTATGCCCGTAGGATGATCCGCTCGGGTGATACTATCCGTATTGACCGCCAGTTGGTTTGTTACGACGAATCCATTATGCTGAAACGTTTGCAGGCATGGCCCTACGTACAATTGGGTATTGTACTGATATTTGTTGTGGTGGCCATTTTTGCTCTGTTGTCATCGAAACGTGCTGAACAAAATAAGGTGTGGGTAGGCTTGTCGAAAGAAACAGCTCACCAGTTAGGAACCCCCGTATCGAGTCTGATGGCATGGGTGGAGATGCTGAAGGAACAATATCCTGAAGACGACCTGTTGCCTGAGATGGATAAAGACGTGAAGCGCCTTGAGCTGATAGCTGAGCGATTCTCGAAGATCGGCTCTCTTCCAGAACCCGTAGAAGCGTCGATGAACAGCGTATTGGATCATGTGGTTGACTACATGGACCGTCGTACGTCCAGTCAGGTTCAGATGATTCGCCAATTGCCTGACCATGAGGTGATTGTGAAAATGAATGCTTCGCTGTTTGAGTGGGTCATCGAGAACTTGTGCAAAAATGCTGTTGATGCGATGGAGGGCAAGGGAACTATTACGTTGACATTAATGGATGAGGAACATCGTGTGGTGATTGAAGTGAAGGATACCGGCAAGGGCATCCGCAAGAAGGATGTGAAAAATGTGTTTACGCCAGGTTTTACCACCAAGAAACGAGGGTGGGGGTTGGGTCTCTCGTTGGCTCGTCGTATTGTGGAAGAATACCATAAGGGTAATATCTTCGTCAAGCAGTCGGAGGTGGGTAAGGGTACGACGTTCCGCATTGAACTACCCAAATGATTGCACATTAGCGACTTGAAGTGTGCAATAATTACACTTGTTTCTAAGGAAAAACAAAAAAACTCTTAATTTTTATTTCTTATTTCTTATTTTATTAGTACCTTTGCAGTTCAATAGTGTAATTATGTGTAGTCTGGAGACTTATAAGATTGATTTGAAGGGATTGACTGAGGATGAAATAGTCCGTCAGTTCGATTTGGATGACTCATTCTTTGTGTCTCTTGAGAACTCGCAGTTGGAGCATGGCTCATTGCATGTGTCGGTGTCTATACGCAAGATGACCGGTTTTTTCGAGCTATCGTTCCGTACTGAGGGCACTGTCACTGTCAGCTGTGACCGTTGTCTTGACGACATGGAACAGCCTATAGAGGCTGATAATCAGCTGGTGGTGAAATTAGGCGACACATACAGTGATGATGATGATACCATCATAGTCAACGAGGATGAAGGCATTCTCGACTTGTCGTGGTTCATCTATGAATTCATTATGCTGGCCATACCCATCAAGCACGTTCATGCACCTGGAAAATGCAATAGTGCGATGACGCAGAAGCTCGACGAGCTGAGCGGTGCTGTCCGAAGCAGCAAAGAGGAGGCAAAAGCTGTGGATCCACGCTGGGAAGCACTGAATAAATTAAAGATTAAAGATTAAAAATTAAACATTAAATTGATACAATTATGGCACATCCTAAAAGAAGACAATCGAACACTCGTACCGCAAAGCGTCGTACTCATGACAAGGCAGTAGCTCCCACACTGGCAGTATGCCCCAACTGTGGTGCTTATCACATCTACCACACCGTATGCCCCACTTGTGGCTACTATCGTGGCAAGATTGCTATTGTAATGGACGAAGCAGCAGAGTAATTGATAATTCTTTGACCTAAAGGTACAAAGCGTTACAAGTAACGATTAGATCATTGACAATTGGAAAGAAAGATTAATGCGATAATCACCGGCATTGGTGGCTATGTGCCCGACTATGTTCTGGATAATGCAGAACTGTCGCGCATGGTAGACACCAATGACGAGTGGATTATGACCCGCGTAGGCATTAAGGAGCGCCGTATCCTCACTGAGGAAGGTCTGGGCACCAGCTACATGGCTCGTAAGGCAGCCAAACAGCTGATGCATAAGACTGGTGTAGACCCTGATACCATCGACGCGCTCATAGTCACCACTTCGACGGCTGATTATAAGTTCCCTTCCACGGCCAGCATTGTTCTGGGTAAGCTTGGACTGAAGAATGCCTTTGCGTTCGACTTCTGGGCCGCCTGCTGTGGATTCCTCTATTCGCTCGATGTGGCTGGCTCTATGATTCAGAGCGGTCGTTACAAGAAGATTATTGTGATTGGAGCCGACAAGATGTCGTCAGTCACCGACTATAAGGACCGTGCTACTTGTCCGCTGTTCGGTGACGGAGCAGCAGCCGTGCTGCTCGAGGCCACCGAGGAGGAGAACATCGGTGTGATGGACTCTTATTTCCGTGCTGACGGCAAGGGCCTGCCCTTCCTTCATCTGAAGGCTGGCGGTAGCGTTTGTCCTCCCAGTCATTTTACCGTTGACCACCGTTTGCACTATCTCTATCAAGAGGGTCGTACTGTGTTCCGCTATGCGGTGACTAACATGAGTGATGACTGTGCACTCATTGCCGAGCGTAACGGATTGACCAAGGACAATATCACATGGGTAGTGCCCCATCAGGCCAATATGCGCATCATTGAGGCCGTTGCCAAGCGTCTGGATGTTCCCATGGAGCAGGTGATGGTCAATATCGAGCATTTCGGAAACACCTCGGCAGCAACCATTCCACTTGCATTGTGGGAGAACGAGCATCTGCTGAAGAAGGGTGATAACATCATCATGACCGCCTTTGGTGCCGGTTTCGTTCACGGAGCCAGCTACTATCGATGGGCGTATGATGGTGCCAAATGAGAAATGAGAAATGAGTAATGAGTAATGAGAAATGACTCATAAAGCCGGATTCGTAAACATTGTGGGTAATCCTAACGTAGGAAAAAGTACGCTCATGAACCAATTGGTTGGTGAGCGTATTTCTATTGCCACATTTAAGGCGCAGACCACGCGCCACCGTATCATGGGCATTGTCAATACGCCCGATATGCAGATTGTGTTTTCTGATACACCAGGCGTTCTGAAGCCTAACTATAAGCTTCAGGAGTCGATGCTTGCCTTTTCGGAATCGGCTCTGCAGGATGCTGACGTGCTGCTGTATGTCACTGACGTCGTGGAGAATCCTGAGAAGAATATGGATTTTCTGGAGAAGGTGCAGAAGATGACGATTCCCGTACTGCTGCTCATTAATAAAATCGACAGCCTCCCCAACCCCTCCGAAGGAGGGGCTAAAAAGACGGGCAGGAACACCCCTCCTTCGGAGGGGGCGGGGGAGGCTCTTGGCGACATTGTTGACAAGTGGCACACGCTGTTACCCAACGCAGAGATTCTTCCCATCTCAGCCAAGAACAAGTTCGGTACTGACATGCTGTTGAAGCGTATTCAGGAATTGCTACCTGAAAGTCCCGCCTATTTCGACAAGGACCAGCTGACGGACAAACCCGCCCGTTTCTTCGTGTCAGAGATTATCCGTGAGAAAATACTTCTTTATTACGACAAGGAGATTCCCTACAGCGTTGAGGTTGTTGTGGAGCGATTCAAGGAAACCGAGAAGAACATCCACATCAACGCCGTTATCTATGTAGAACGTGATTCACAGAAGGGTATCATCATCGGCCATCAGGGCGTGGCACTGAAGAAGGTCTCTACTGAGGCCCGCAAGACTTTGGAGAAGTTCTTCGGCAAGCCCATATTCCTTGAGACTTTTGTCAAGGTCGACAAGGACTGGCGCTCCAGCAAGCGTGAGCTCGATGCGTTTGGTTATAATCCTGAGTAATCCCCTAAGAATCCCCAGAAAGCAACTTTTTTAAACTTTTCTGTTAAAAGATGCAACATAATTAAAAAAATGTTGTATCTTTGCAACGTTTAATGTATTGTGTGAATACTAACAAAACGAACAAAGATATGAAAAAGCTGTTTATGGTATGGTGCCTGCTGGGCATTGCAACGACCTCCTTCGCTGAGGATTTGAAGTTGACGGTTCCTGAACTCGAACCGAAGTTGACCTATGGTGAGACAACGGCCTCTGCTATCCCAGAGCCAAGTTATGAGGTTATGAGAGCGGATGCTGTGGCAGCTTCTAACGGCTGGAAGCCCGACTTCGATTTTTTCAAAACCAAGACCAATCCCGGTGTGAAGCCCTACAAGTTCATGGACGACATGACCTTTGTGGGTGTGCCCCTCTTTTTAGGCGGTCTGGCCATCAAGGGCGACAAGGCCATGTTCCGTGTTAACAACAAGGATGGCAAGGCGAATACCCAGCTGCTGACAGATTTCAAGACCGGCATCGACGACTATACACAGTATTTCGGCCCCGCTATGGTTGTCGGCCTGAAACTTGGTGGTTATGAAGGCCGTAGCGACTGGCCCCGCCTGCTTGCCAGTGCAGCCATGTCGTATGGTTTGATGGCTGCCCTCGTCAACGGCATCAAGTATACTGCCAAGGAAATGCGTCCGGATGGTTCTCAGGCCAACTCATGGCCTTCTGGTCATACCGCAACCTCGTTTGTAGGTGCCACCCTGTTGCACAAGGAGTACGGTCTGACCCGTTCGCCCTGGTTCTCCGTCGCCGGCTATGGTGTGGCAACGGCAACCGGTGTGATGCGTGTGCTGAACAACCGCCACTGGGTGAGCGACGTGATGTCAGGTGCCGGTATCGGTATCCTGTCCACTGAGTTGGGCTATGCCTTCAGCGACCTCATCTTCAAGGGCAAGGGTCTGCTGCGCAACGATTTACAGATGGATTCCGACGACCCGTCGTTCTTCGGCATCTCCATGGGTGTCGGTCTGGGTGGCAAGGACATCGAGTTCAACATGGTTGACGATTTGCAGGACAAGGAACAGTTCGGCATCGATGAAGCGACAGCTGCTGAATATGCCAACGATCCCGAAAACGACGTGAATATCGACTTCCGTGCCGCTACGGTGGTTGATGCCGAAGGAGCCTACTTCTTCAACAAATACATCGGTATCGGCGGACGTCTGCGCGTCAGAGCCATGTCAGCCAAGTCGTTTGGTAAGTATGCCGACATCAGTGCCGAAGATGCCAGCTATGTATGGCTTGACACTGAAAGTTACTCCATCAGCAACATCTATGCGAACTCCACTTATCCGGGAGAGCCTCTGACAGCAGCTATCATTAATGAAGGTGGCGCCCCTGTCACCGAATTGAACGGTGTTGTCAAGAGCGACCACCTGGCAGAGTTTACCGTCAGTGGAGGTCTCTATTTCAACCTCCCGCTGACCAAGCGCTTGTCGTTAGGCACCAAGTTCCTCGTCGGCCGTTCGTTCACTCAGGAACTCGACATCGACGGCTATGCCAAGGGTCATGTCAAGGACATCGACTACGGCATGGTTATCGAGAAGGGTGACGTCACCTATCTGGCCATAGACAACCCCGTGAGCACTGGTGAGCAATACACCGACGAGTGGGACTACATCAAGCTGGGTTCCAACAGTGCCACCTCTTGGGGCACGGGTATCTCGGTGACCTATCGCTATAAGTCCAACTTCTCGTGGAGACTCTACTGCGACTACGACTATGCGAAGAAGACTTACACGCTGACCAACGACAACTATCATTTCCTGAAGGCCGGCCTGACACGCGATGCCTATACGCTTGTCAGCAACCGTGACGTGTCCGCTCTGGCCTATCTGATGGATCCGTGGGTATTCAAGAAGGAGAAGGAGATGCACTATGTCACCGTTGGACTCTCCTTCCTGGTGAACTTCTGACCATCCTACTGTCGCGGTATTGTTTTGCTGTCATGCCAGTGATACGCTTGAAATACCGATAGAAGGATGTGGGTTCTGTGAAGCCAAGCATATAGGCTATTTCCTGAAGTGTCTGAGTAGCGCGTGACTCAATGAGGCGCTTGGCTTGTGCCGTTACATATTGCTCTATCCATTCAACTGGCGAGAGACCGTTGGTGGCCGTGCGGATTACCTTGCTGAGATGTTTAGGAGTAAGGTTCAACAGACCTGCGTAGTATTTGACCTCACGCGACTCCCGGTAATGTTTTACGACGAGGTCGCAGAAGCGGTTGAAGGTATCCGCATAACGGTTCTCTGTCCATTGCCGGTCCTGATTGCGCCGATAGCAGTTGAGGAACTCATAGCCCACAGCGAGTTGTGCCAACAATGTCTGATATCGGTGTGGTAGTTCCTTTTCGGTGTGGTTGGCAATGACGATGAGCTGGTCGACGATGGCTAGCAGATGTGCGGCTTGTTCATCAGTCAGCGAACAGATAGGTGCATAGTTGAATTTCTCGTGGTCGTGGCTGAAGGTGTGGAAACGGAGGTCATCAAGCATCTTCGGCGATATGAATAGCAGGGCGTAGGTAAAGTCGTCGGTACAATCCATAGGGTGCATGATATGACCTGGAAGAATGATGGTCAGGTCGTTTTTGCGATGGGTGATGACTCGCATGTCGTACATAGCCCGTGCGCTGCCGCTCAGAATGAGTGTCATGATGATGTGCGGGAATACGAAATCTTCATTGTAGCCGAAGAAGCGGGACATCTCACGCACAATCAGAATGTCGTTTTGCTCAATGGACTGTAACAGGGGGTCTTTAGAGGTCGGCATTGTTATCTATTATTAGATGTTGGTATGCTCAGAAACGCTATTTGTCTGCAAATTTACTTTATTTTTCTGATTACACAAAGAAAAGCGAATTATTGCCATAAATTAAACCCAAAGTGTTAGTGGGTGGGTGTGCAAAATGCAGTACTTTTGTGCCAAAAAATAAATTGGAAGACAAAACTAATAAGCGTATGAAAATGAGAACACTAATGAAAGGCCTTCTTCTGCTATGCGTGTTGATGACAGGGCTGGGAAGTGCTACGGCACAAACGTACACAAAGTGGAAGCAGGTGCAAGACCCCACTACGCTGACGACTGACGATGTCGTGGTCATCGTAGACCTGACGACAGCAAACGCTATGTGTAATAATCCTGAGTACGAAGGGGAAAACACGGTGAGTAAGGCCGCACCCCCTGCCGCGAAGGTGACGGTGAAGGAAGAACAGGACCGCATTACCAGCGAAGTTGCCGACACCATCCAGTGGACGGCAGACCGCACGGACGGTAAGTATGTGTTCAAATTCCTGAATGAGGAAAATAAGACTCGTTATCTGTTTGATTCCGACCAGAACCTGCGTGTCGGCTTTGTCAGTGAAGACAATGCAGCCAAAAGGAAGTTCGATATAGAAATGGGACTGTTGCACAGAAGGATTCAGACGGACGAGGAAGTGTATAAAGATTATCGCATCGGTCTGAAGGTTGCCAGCGGCATACAGGCTATGATGAGCGGTAGCACATGGGAGCTGGAGGCAGATGCCGATGATGGCAGCATCAGCACCGACATTGCTGCCACGAAGATGGCTTTCTTCAAGAAAGTGGAGACCACGCTGCCCGACCCCACGGTCCATTTCCCAGGCCATGACTATGAGGCCGACTTGAACGGTAGCTTTACGGCTCCTGTGGCTACGGTGGACGAGGCAGGTGCAGGTGCTATCACCTACTGGAGCAGTAACGAGAACGTGGCCACGGTAGACAAGAATACTGGTGTCGTGACGCTGAAGAAGCGCGGTACGGTGCGCATCTACGCCCAAGTGGCAGCAACAGAAACCTATGACGATTACCTGACATCCTATGTCCTGCGTATTGACGATACATCCAATAACGTAAAGGGTTGCCGCACCAATCCCTTCACCGTGACCGAGGCCATTGAATATGCTGAGGCAGGAGGTCATGAAGAAGAGGCTGCCAACGGTGTCTGCTACTTCGTCAAGGGCATCGTGTCGAGCGTTGGCGGTGCTATGGCAGGCATGGATGGTATGGAAGACATGATGGAAATGATGTCTGGAATGATGGAAGGCATGGAAGGTATGGAAGGCTTCGACATGAGTGCCATGATGAGCATGTTCATGGGCGAACAGGAGGAAGGTACGGTGACCTACGCCATTACCGACAGTGGTGTCAACCGCGATTCGCTGTCCATCAACAATGGTCGTGGTGTGCTGTTTGAAAACAAGCTGGTCGACATCACTGAGGATTCTCTCAGCGTAGGCGACTGGGTGACGGTATATGGCCCACTGGAGTACTCTGAGGACACTGGTATGATGGCCATGTTTGGCGGCAACAAGGAGAAAAAAGCTAAGATGCCACGCGTCAACTACATGAGTGAGCACAAGCGCAACCTCATTACCGAGGACATCATTCTGTACTATGAACAGCAAAAGAAACCCGAAGACCTCTTTAGCATTACCGATTTGTTCGACGGTACGCTGGTTACCAAGAGCAATGCAGGAGATGCCACGAAAGCCTATACCACACTGACTCCCAGCGACAAGGAGATTGCCAATTGGGTATTGAACGAAGCAAAGACTGACAGCGTGCTGATGGCGAAGAAAGAAGGCATCATCACCATGAAAGTCAAGGCTCCCGTTTTCATTAATGCTACGGACACCGTTTATATGGAGCGTCGCTTTACGGTGGACGTGAGAGACCGCGAACTGCAGCCAACAGGCACGATGGAGGGCAACTACGAGTTGGTGACCAGTACTACCCAGCTGAAAGCTGGCGACAAACTCATCGTCGTAGCTACCATCGACAACAAGTCGAAGGTGCTCGTCAAGAGCAGCGGCTCTGGTGGTGGCATGATGGCCATGTTTGGCGGTGGCAGCAACGCCAAGGACGTTACCATCGGTGACGACGGCAAGATTACCGAGATACCCGACATCACCCAGATACTGACATTAGAGCAGTCCGGTGACAAGTGGTTGCTGCAGACGGGTAAGACAGCCGACTACACGATGACCTATCTCTACATTTCCGACACCGATGGCGGTGGCAGCAACAGCATGATTCCGGGCATGGGCAGCAGCGGTGCCACGCTGAAGACGGGAACACTCGCAGCAGCTGGCGACAGCTGTCTGGTGGCGTTTACCTTCCCCGCAGAAAAGAACGACAGCGTGAAGATGCAGTTCACCTTTGCTGACCGCGAGAAAGACGGCAAGCCTGTCACGGCCAAGAACGTCATCCGCTATGAGAAGGGCACGATGTCAACCTCGTTCGGAGGCTTCGAACCCGAGTCCGACAAGGCCACACTCCCCCGTCTGTACCGTCTGGTACAGGCCGACGAATATCAGGTGACCATCAGCAAAGCACTCTGGGCTACCATCGTCAGCTCCTATGACGTCACGCTGCCTGCAGAGGTGAAAGGCTATGCGGTAACTGCCGTGAACGACAATAAGGTAGTGCAGCGCGGCGAAGCGCTGACGAGTCTGAAGGGTGGCGAGCCCTACCTGCTCCATAGCGAGACGGCAGGTACCTACACCCTGAACAAGGCGACCGAGGCCGTTGATAAACCTGCCACCAATCTGTTGAAGGTCAGCGACGACAATACCGGCAATGGTGTCTATGTTCTTGCCAATGGCGCTGACGGCGTAGGATTCTATCGCTGGATGGGTGGCAAGCTGGGTGCCGGACGTGTTTATCTGGAACTGCCGGCCAGCGGTGATGCACCTGCATACCTCCCCTTCAGTAACGATGAGACAACGGGCATAGAGACAGTTCAATATTCAACGTTCAACGTTCAAAGTGATGATGTGTGGTACACCCTCGACGGTCGTCGCCTGAATGGCAGACCTGCCCAGAAGGGACTTTTCATTTACAATGGCAAAAAAGTAACACAATGAAAAAGATATATTTAAAACCCGAACTCGAAGAGGTCATCATCCTCCACAAACAGTCGCTGCTGGCTGGCTCGCCTGATGTCAAGGACGGCGACGTCACTGATATCAACGACCTGCTGGCTCCAGAGCTGGAACCCGGCATAGAAAATGAATTCGTCCCCATCTTGCAATGATGTGACCGATGATACAAGAGGGTATGAAGAGACCAAGTACGCGTATACTGACGCTTCTGATAATGGGCAGCCTATTATGGCTGCCCATGTCAGCTCAAGGCCTCTTACATCGCATCGACAGCATCCTGACACAACGCTATTGCAAGGGCGACGTCGACACCGCCTTCATCATGCGGCCTGCGACGAAGTGGACAATCATGGCGCGTATGAATGTGTCAGGAGCGAAGATTGAGGCTGAAGGTATTGACAACGGTCAGCACTTCAAGTCGGAGATGGAAGCCAACAGAAAGGCGACACTCAGCGTAGGTGTCAGCTACCTTGGCCTCTCGCTCAGCGCGTCGCTCAATCCTGCCAAGCTGATGGGCAAGTATCGCGACTTCGAACTGAACTTCAACAGCTATGGCCGCCGCTTTGGCTTCGATGTCATCTATCAGGATGCCAAGAACTTCTCCGGCTGGCACGACCACGAAGGTATGGAGCGCATTGAGCTGTCCGACGGATTGCTGTCGGTGAAGACGTTGAACCTGAATGCCTTCTACGTCTTCAACAGTCGCCGTTTCTCCTATCCCGCCGCCTTCTCGCAGAGCTACATCCAGCGCCACTCTGCCGGCAGTTTCCTGCTGGCAGCATCGGGTATGGGGCAGCGCGCCACCCTCGACTGGGATCAGGAGATGCGACTGAAGATGACGAACATCGCCCTCGGCGCAGGCTATGGCTACAATTACGTGCTAAGCCAGGGTTGGCTGTTGCACCTGTCCGCCCTGCCTACGTTCATCGTCTATAGCAACACGTCCATGACTTTCGGTGACACCAGCGTACCCCTTCACTACCACTTTCCCGAGGTCATCATCACAGGGCGCGGTGCTGTCATACGCCAATGGGGCAACAAGTTCCTCGGTCTCTCGATGATATTCAACTTCACCAATAACGGCCACGAGGAGAGCCTCGCCCTGCACAACATTAAGTGGCGCATCCGCACATTCTTCGGCATTAGGCTGGGTAAGACACGGCGAGAGCCCCTCGACGGAACCAAAACAGCCCATCCTGCCAAAATGAATGATGGTCGAAGGTAGGCTGCACCTCAGAAAAACTCAAATAAATTTGGTTTTTCGTTCGGTTTGCACTACCTTTGCACACAAATAAATGCATTTATGGGAAATTTAGTAGCGATTGTGGGACGTCCGAACGTAGGAAAGTCCACCTTATTTAATAGATTGACCAACTCTCGCAGAGCCATTGTGAGCGACGAGGCAGGCACCACGCGTGACCGTCAGTATGGCAAGTGCGAGTGGAACGGCCGTGAGTTCAGTGTCGTCGATACCGGCGGCTGGGTGGTGAACAGCGACGATGTCTTCGAGGAGGAGATTCGCAAGCAGGTCATCGTGGCCACTGAGGAGGCCGACCTGGTGCTGTTTCTGGTCGACATCAAGAATGGTGTCACCGACCTCGACATGGATGTGGCTCAGATTCTGCGTCGTTCGAAGCTGCCGGTCGTGCTCGTTGCCAACAAGGCTGACGACGGTAAGGACCTGTACGGGCAGTACGAGTTCTACAAGCTGGGACTGGGCGACCCGTTCTGCGTCAGTGCTGCAACGGGCTCTGGCACAGGCGATTTGCTCGACTTCGTGGTGTCGAAGCTCAAGACCGACGAGGTGGACGATCTGGAGGATGGCACGCCGCGCTTCGCCGTCGTAGGGCGTCCCAATGCCGGCAAGTCGAGCATCATCAATGCCTTCATCGGCGAGGACCGTAACATCGTGACGGATATTGCCGGCACCACGCGCGACTCGATCTATACGAAGTACGACAAGTTCGGCTTCGACTTCTATTTGGTGGACACCGCCGGCATCCGTCGTAAGAACAAGGTGACGGAAGACCTGGAGTTCTACTCCGTCATGCGCAGCATCCGCGCCATTGAGAACTCGGACGTCTGCATCCTGATGATTGATGCCACACGCGGCATCGAGGCGCAGGACATGAACATCTTCCAGCTCATCCAGAAGAACAACAAGTCGCTGGTGGTGGTGGTCAACAAGTGGGACTTGGTGGAGGACAAGTCGCAGATAGCCATCAAGACCTTCGAGAACGCCATCCGCGAGCGCATGGCGCCGTTTGTGGACTTCCCCATCATCTTCGCCTCGGCAGTTACCAAACAGCGCATCTTCAAGGTGCTGGAGACAGCCAAGGAGGTGTATCTGAACCGTAAGATCAAGATTGGCACGTCGAAGCTCAACGAGGTGATGCTGCCCATCATCGAGGCCACGCCGCCACCCAGCATCAAAGGTAAGTACATTAAGATCAAGTACGTCTCGCAGGTGCCTGACACGCAGATTCCCACCTTCGTGTTCTATGCCAATCTGCCACAATATGTGAAGGAGGCCTACCGTCGTTTCTTGGAGAACAAGATGCGTGAGAACTGGACGCTGACAGGTACGCCTATTAACGTCTTCATACGACAAAAGTAAGGGACGTTGAATATTGAAAATTGAACGTTATGCGGAAGTCTGTTGTCCTCTTTTTACTTGTCGCCTTGGCTTTCCTTGGTGCCTGCTCGGAAGTGTCGCCAGAGTGGCAGGCGGCCAGTGCTGCCAAGGGGTATTACGACTGTCTGAAGGACGCTAATGCCATTGGATTCCTGGAGGGCAAGGCCGGTGTCGACAGTCTGCCCTCAGACTATGGTGAGCAGCTGCTGACAGCCGTGAAGCAGTATCATGCCGACCTGCAACAGAAGCATGGCGGACTGCGCGAGGTGCGCATCAGCGAGGAGCACTACGCCAAGGACCTTGAGCAGTGTCGCGATTCTGTCCTGAACGTGACCTACGCCTTCCTCATCCTCTGCTTTGGCGACTCTACGCAGGAGGAGGTGATGGTGCCCATGACAGAGCACGATGGCCGGTGGTTGATGAAATAATGAAAACAAAGTGAAACAGACCTATTTAATAAAGAAATTGTAATGAAGAAATTATTAGTAATGGCCACAGTCGCCATGATGGCTGCAGTGAGCGTGAATGCACAGGTCGAGTATCCCAAGAACGAGATTGGCGTCAGCTATGGCTACTTGTCCAATTCCCAGTGGATTGACGCCTTCGGGACGATTTTCAGTTCCATGCTTGGCGCAAGATACGATGAGGACAGTGAGAAATTCATCGGTCCTGTCAGCATTCAGTATTTCCATCATGTCAAGGACTGGATTGCCGTCGGTGCCGTCGGCGTCTATGGCCACTCTTCGAAGGATATCCTAAGCGGTTCAGATGTCATCGGTTCAGGTAAAAACACCTACTTGACCATCATGCCTGCCGTCAAGTTCGACTGGTTCCGTCGTGAAAGCGTCAGCATGTATTCCAAGCTGGCCCTTGGTGCCACATACCGCTCAGAGAAAGTGGAGTATAATAACAGAAGCACCGGAGGCTCTGAAACCCCAAGAGACAACCGCAGCAACTCTGAGTTCCACTTCAACTGGCAGGCCACCGTCTTCGGCATTGAGGCCGGCAGTCCTATGGTCCGTGGATTCTTGGAGACCGGTTTCGGTGAGCAGGGTATTGCCTGCGTGGGCGTCCGCTTCAAGTTCTAAGTGACACACTCACTCCATCACATAAAAAGACTCCCTCGCTGCTGATGGCAGGAGGGATTTTTTTTATATAGAAAAAATTAACGGATTGAACTCCGTGGTTCAACCCGTCTTAATAAGCGAGGTGGTAGTTGTACATTCTTGCTATGTTCATGCAATACTCTGTGTAAGCCTCGCTCTTGAGCCATTTGTTAATTAACTTTTTCATCTTTTTACCCTTTCTTTTTTTTAATTGTTATCCTTTCTCTATTTTACCTTAAATATATGTGTTATCATGATCCTCTTTTGTTATCCTTTTTCTCTTTTTGACGATGCAAAGGTACGACGTTTTTTGGTACTGTGCAAGGAAAAAGCGGAATTGTTTGCGCAAACAGCCCGTTTTTTGACGCATATCAACAAATGTTGGATTTCGTTGATATGTATCAATTTTTGACCAAATCAGTGTGTCTGGTGGGTGATGGCTTCACGCATTTCCTTCAGCAAATCGCTGGCGAAAATGAAGTCTGTGAGGCGCTTGTTGGTCGAACCCATGATGTCGGCAGAGACACCCTGCCACTCCTTGTGACCCTCGTAGATGAAGATGATGTTCTCGCCAATGCCCATCACCGAGTTCATGTCGTGCGTGTTGATGATGGTGGTCATCTGGAATTCCTGTGTGATGGAGTGCAGCAGGTCGTCGATGACCAGCGATGTCTTGGGGTCGAGGCCGCTGTTGGGCTCGTCGCAGAACAGGTATTTGGGATTGAGGCTGATGGCGCGGGCAATGGCTACACGCTTCTGCATACCTCCGGAGATTTCGCCGGGATACTTGTCTTCGGCACCTATCAGGTTGACACGGTCCAGGCAGTCCATGGCGCGTTGCTGGCGTTCACGCAGGTTCATCGATGAGAACATGTCCAGCGGGAACATGACGTTCTCCAGTACTGTCAGTGAGTCGAAGAGCGCTGCCGACTGGAAGATCATGCCCATCTCGCGGCGCATGTGTACCTTCTCTTGCTTCGACATCTGAACGAAGTCACGGCCGTCGTAGAGTATCTGGCCACTGGTAGGGTCTAACAGCCCCACGAGATTCTTCATCAGGACGGTCTTTCCGCTACCACTCTGTCCGATGATGAGATTGGTCTTGCCGTTCTCGAATACCGTCGAGATGTCCTTCAGCACCTCGATGCTGTCAAAGCTCTTATATAAATTCTTGACCTCAATCATGACAGCAACTGGGTTAGGAAGACATCAGAGAAAAGGATGAGGACGCTCGAACAGACCACTGCGTCCGTCGAGGCCTTACCTACATTGACAGAACCACCTTCGACGGTATAGCCGAAATAGGACGGTACGGCAGAAATGATAAAGGCAAAGAAGAGACTCTTGATGATGGACATCCACATGAACCATGCCTTGAAGTCGTGCTGCAGACCCAATGTCAGGTCGTCGGGTACGATAATGCCTCCGACGTATGCTGTTCCGTAGGCTCCTACAATACCCAAGGCTGACGAGAAGATGACCAGTAGTGGCATGATGGTCAGCATGCCCAGAATCTTAGGCAGGATAAGGTAGCAGGCTGAGTTGACGCCCATGATGTCGAGGGCATCAATCTGCTGGGTCACGCGCATGGTACCTATTTCCGATGCGATGTTCGACCCCACCTTGCCGGCCAGTATCAGACACATGATAGAGCTGGAGAATTCCAACAGCATGATTTCACGTGTGGTGTAACCGCTGACCCATCGTGGCATCCACGGACTCTGGATGTTCAGCTTCATCTGGATGCAGATGACAGCACCGATAAAGAACGATATCAACAGTACGATGCCGATGGAGTTGACACCCAGTTGTGCCATCTCCTTCACATACTGTTTCCAGAACATGCGGAAACGCTCAGGCACAGAGAATGTGCGGCCCATCAGCATGATGAACTTACCGAACGTTGTCAGCCATTTTTGTAGCAACTTGATCATTTCGCCTGCAAAGTTAATCATTTTCAGTGAAAAAGCGAGGAGTGAAGCGTGAAAAAATGTATTTGGAAAAAAAAGAAAAGGTTGCAACGTGTGCAACCTCTCTCTCTCTTCACCCTTCACCTTTCCTTTTTCGTGGGCGCTGACGGATTCGAACCGCCGACCCTCTGCTTGTAAGGCAGATGCTCTAAACCAGCTGAGCTAAGCGCCCTTTCTTGAAAAGCGATGCAAAGGTACGGAGTTTTTGCGAGACTACCAAACAATCGTATCGCTTTTTTACATTTTTTAAGGTTCTGCGGTGGGCTCACCTGCTGGTTGGCCTCCTTGTTGGTTTGACAGACGGTCTATTTCGGCCTGCATATCGGCAATGGTGGCATTGAGGGCATCGATCTCGCTCTGTGTCAGTGCCTGCATGGCGTCAGCATCGGTTGCTCCGCGCCATCCTGGCTTTCCCAGCAGGTAGGTGACACCCACCTCAACGTTGACTATGCGGTCGCGGCTCTTCATGCTGCGATTGGCGCTATACGACTGGCTGAAGCCGTCGAGGCTGGAAGCGTAGACTCCATAGTTGATGTCGAGGTTGATAGCCACTTTCGGTGTAATGCGGAAGGTGTTGAGCAGACCGGCAGAGAAGCCCATGGCGTAGCTGTTGTATGACATGTTGCGTCCGATGCCAGCACCGAGGTAGGGAATGCAGTCCCACAGGCGTTCTTCGTTATAGCCTTTGAACATGTTGCTAAGGTTGAAGAGTGCCTGTTCCTGCAGTGTCCAGTATTTGCTGGCGTTGAGCTCTTTGTCCTCAGAGATAACGCTGCGTCCCCAGAAACCGTTGAGTTTGGTGCGCAGACCCATGCCTGGCGTGAACCACTTGCCCAGTGCAATGGAGATGCCAAGGTTGGTGCGATAGCCCTTGAACATGCTGCTGAACTTGAAGGCACTATTCTCCTGGCTGCCCCAGAACGACGATGCTGCTATGTTGCCTTGTACAAACCAGTTGGCCCAGAAGGAGTTGGTAACTACGCTATGCTTCTTGGTAGCAATAGCATCATCCTGTGCCAGCACGCTGGTGATGGCGCAGACGAATGCAAATAACAATAAAATCCTTTTCATATTTACTTTATTATTTCAGTAGTTGTTCTATGTCCTGTTGTGGCAGGATGGCAAGAATGGCATGGCCATCCGGCGTGTAGTTGACGTTGCTGCAGGCAAAGAGCTCGTTGACCAGATTTTCCATCTCGTCGTTGCTGAGCACCTGTCCCTGCGGAATGGCAGCATGGCGTGCCATCGTCAGTGCCAGAGCCTGTCCCAGCTGGTCGGCGGTACTCGTAATATTTTCCTGAGCCTCGCTGACCATGTCGTGCAGCAGTTGTACTGTGTTTAGCCCCTCTATACCTGCAGGAATGCCATTGATGGCGTAGCTGCCTTGTCCGAGGTCTGCGAGGTCGAAGCCGATGGCAGACAAACGCGGCAGTACTTGTTCAAGTACGGTCTGTTCTGTTGGTGTAAACAGGATGACCTCCGGGAAGAGCACCTGCTGTGTTTCGGCCGATCGAGTCTGCAACTGTGCCAGATACTGGTCGTAGCGGATGCGGATGTCAGCGCGGTGCTGGTCGATGACCATCAGTCCCGACTTGACTGCCGTCATGATGTAACAGCCCTTGTACTGATAGTGTATGGGTGACTTGTCAAGGGTGTTGGGTGATGGATGCTGGGTGTTGGGTGATGGATGCTGGGTGATGGGTGCTGGCTGTTGGCTGTCGAAGAGTGAAGGCTGCGAACCATTGAAGGTATCTGCTGTGGGCAGTCCTTCATACAGCTGTTCCCAGCCTTTCGGCGCTTGTCGGCTGGTGCTCGCCATCGTTTTCTGGTGTTCAGTAAAGGGATTATAGGAGGGATTGCTGATGACTTTCGGCGCATTGGGAGCCGTTGGTGTGTCCATAGTATTCGGAACCAGCGGGTTATAGATGGGAATGTCCGGCTTTCCTTCTGTATCGAAGTCAATCTGCGGGATGGCACAAAACTGTCCGATGGCATCCTTCACGGCAGCAGTGAGAATTTGCCAGATGGCCTGTTCGTTCTCAAACTTAATCTCCGTCTTCGTAGGGTGGATGTTGACGTCGATATCTGCCGGACTCACCTCAAAGTATATAAAATAAGGTACGTGCGTGCCTGCGGGAACCAGTCGTTCGTAAGCCTGTAGTACTGCCTTGTGGAAATACGGATGCTTCATGTAGCGGCCGTTGACAAAGAAGAACTCTGGTACGCCCTTCTTACGTGCCGTCTCTGGTTTGGCTGCAAACCCGGTGATGCGGCACATGGCCGTTTCCACGCTGACAGGCAGCAAGTCCTGTGTGTAGCGTCGGCCGTAGACGTCGGTGATGCGCTGTCGCAGGTTGCCTGCGCGGAGGTTCATGAGTTCCTGTCCGTTGCTATGCAGTGTAAAGGTGATGTCCGGATAGACCAATACGATGCGTTCGAAGGCCGTCAGGATATTGTTCAGCTCGGTGGCATTGGTCTTTAGGAATTTTCGTCGTGCAGGAACATTGAAAAAAAGATTACTGACCGTAAAGCTGCTGCCGACAGCACAGGAACACGGCTCCTGACTCTCAACGCGTGAACCGGCGAATATCAGACAGGTGCCTATCTCGTCCACCTCGCGGCGTGTGCGCACTTCAACCTGCGACACGGCAACAATCGATGGCAAGGCCTCACCACGGAATCCCATCGTCTGTAAGGAGAACAGGTCGTCGGCCTTCCGTATCTTTGATGTCGCATGACGTTCGAAGGCCAGGCGGGCATCAGTCTCAGACATGCCACAGCCGTCGTCAATGACTTGTATGGACGTGCGTCCGGCATCGACGACTATCACATTGATGGTATGGGCACCGGCATCGACAGCATTTTCTACCAGCTCCTTGACGACAGAGGCGGGGCGTTGTATCACCTCGCCAGCGGCAATCTGGTTGGCCACGCTGTCAGGAAGAAGTTGTATTACGTCAGTCATTATTGATCTTGTTCTTGGGAGCCTCGCGACGCTTTTGTTCCTTCAGCTCTGTGCCCTCGTTCTTCGGACGCCAGTTGAAGATGTCCTCTTTGTTCAGCGGACGGACATAGTCAAACCAGGCATAACCTGGGAGGAACATCTTGTCGCGTGGAATCTGCGTCATGGGATACATGATGCCCGAGGCCTTGTCGGTCCAGGTACGTTCCATGCGGCGGTTCTTCACCCACATCCTCAGCAACGATGTCTCTGTATAGTTATGCAGGATAGGCAGACTGTCGGCCTCGTCCAACGGATAGCGGATGATCAGTACGTTGTTGATGGCTTGGAACTCACGGAGTTCACCTTTCTCGAAGAATGCCTTCATCTCCTTCGACGACACCTGGTTGAAGTGTACACTGTCAATCACCATCTCAGCCGAGAAGGCTTGTCCGATGATGTGTGCACGGTCGACGGTAGAGTCCTTCATGTAGACGCGAATCTCCTCGCCGACCAGCTGTTGGTTCACATTCCAGAGGATAGGATCCTTATACATCGTCATGCAAGAGTCCTTCGAGTCGTAGACCAGTGAGTCGCAGACGGCCTGCACATCGGTACGATAGGCTCTCACCTTGTTGTAGGCATGGATTTTGCGATAGACGGAATCGGTATTGATGTTGAAGGTGAATATCTTAAACGTGTCAGCATGCATGAAGAGCGAGTCTTTCTGTGAGAAGTCGACGACCACGGCTCGCTTTGTCGACATGGCATAACCCGTGGAGTCGTTGTATTCGCAGTAGTCACCCTTCATCATGTTCTTGTTGATGGAGTCGGTGAAAATGACGTTGTTGTAGGCGTAGTTCGTACCGTCCTTGGCATTATGGAACACGCTGTCGCCAATCATCGTGCGTCCCTGATCCTTGATGACGGAGCGCCCGAAAAGTTCGGAACGTCCGCTCTTCGTGTTATAATAGCCGTTCTCGCTATAGATATGACTGCTGCCCGACGTAATGTTTGACGGACCGACGATGTGTGCCATCGAGGTGCGTGTGTCATAGTAGAGCGAGTCAGTGGTCAGGAACATCTTCTGGTCCTTCAGGCGTACGTCGTAATAGAATATCGCCATCTTCGTATCGGTGTGATACTCACCCCAGTCGCTGGTCAGCGTCGACTTACCGTCGACGAGTTTTCCGCCTTCGAAGAAGTTTCCGAAGTTATACATGCGGTCATAGTCAAGTGAGTCGGTATAAAGCGTAGACTTACGGTGTTTCAGCACCACATTATGGCGAGCCTGTGCCAGCTGGTCGTTGCCGTCGTAGTAGGCATAGTCGCTGGTGAGCCGCAGTGTGTCGCCCTGCTGCATCTTAACATGTCCGAAAGCCTCGAATGAGTTGGTCTGTTCGTAGAAGTGGGCACTGTCGCAATAGAGGTTGGCTCCCATGTGGCGGAAATGTACGTGGCCTTTCAGTATCTGGGCATCGCCATTCCTGAACTGGTCATAGTGCAGGTTGTCTGCATGAACCAGATAGACGCGTTTGTCCTGCTGTACCTTCTTACGTGGCGCACGCTTCCGTGCTGGAGTTGCTGCAAAAGCAAGTACCAGCACAGCGACAGACAATATGAACAGCAGTGCCCTCTTCATTTCTCACTTCTCATTACTCATTTCTCATTTGAGTGTGCAAACAGCACACTCATCGTATCCAGCCTTCGTACTCGAACTTACAGTCACGGAAACGGTCATTGATACGTACGTAGGTCGACTTAATGCGGTTTACTACCCATTCGTGAAGTTTCTCGGTGCGGCGCTTTTCAAGCACCAAATTCTTCATCACCTGAAAATCCTCAGTGATGGTGGCCTTATGACCCTCCGTACGATTCTTCAGCTTGACGATGGCACAAACGGTCTTACCACGCTCGTTGGTCATCTGGAAGGGCGCAGAAACTTCGCCCACCTGCATGGCATCAACAACCTTGGCAACTTCGGGAGGCAACTCTGCAAGCTTAAAGCGCGATGTGCGCTGACCTTCTTCGGTGGTGTTGGCCATCAGACCATTATTGTTACGTGTATCTTTGTCGTCAGAGAACACTGCCACGCCATCCTCGAAGGTGAACTTCTCAATGGCATGTCCGTCCTTGTCCTTGAAGATGGACTTAATCATCTCGGGTGGCACACCGTCACGGATAGCCATAGCGACGGTATCCAGACGGTTCATGGCTTTCGTGATAGCTTCGTCGCTCACAATCGGCTTGCGAAGGATGTGGCGCACCTTGATTTTATCGCCACGCTTGTCTACGAGCTGGATGATATGGTAGCCAAACTCCGACTCAACAATCTTCGACACCTTCTTGGGGTCGGTAAGGCTGAAAGCCACGGTGGCAAAGGCGGGGTCGAGCATGCCTCGTCCCATGTAGTCGAGTTCACCACCACGACGTGCAGAACCAGGGTCTTCCGAATACATACGTGCCAGTGTCTGGAACGATGTCTCGCCCTTGGTAATGCGCTCAGTATAGTTACGCAGCTCCTCCTTGACGCGATTGATTTCTTCCTGTTCGATGCGTGGCTGTTGTGTGATAATCTGTACCTCGACTTCTGTCGGCACGAAGGGAATGCTGTCCTGAGACATGTTCTGGAAATAGCGGCGCACTTCAGCCGGTGACACCGTTATGTCTTTGACGAGTTTCTGCTGCATGCCCTGTACCATCTGACGCTCACGATAGGAATCACGCAGCTCAGCGCGAATCTGGCTGAGTGTTTTCTTCTGGTATTCCTCCAGTTTCTCGCGTGAGCCGATGACTGATATCATGTTCTCGATATACTGCTCCACACCCTGGGTGATTTCCGACTCAGTGACCTCCACACTGTCCGTAATGGCCTGATTGAGGTAGAGTTTCTGGACGGCAATCTGTTCAGGGATGACACAGTCGGGGTCGCCATTCCAGCGCATTCCTTCCTGCTGGCCCTGTATGCGTAAGGCTTCGATATCCGATTTCAGAATAGCCTCGTCGCCTACCACCCATACCACCTCATCAATGATGGTGCCGATAGAGTCGGTTTGCGCCTTTACCAGTGATACCAGTGAAACCAGTAAGGCGAGTAGGGCTAGTATTCTCTTACTCATGCTTGTTGACGGTCTTTAATACTTCTTCATTAACGCTGAAAGAATAGCGCTTACGGAGATCAGCCACCCACAGACGCTCCAGCTCGTCCTGCAGGTCGGCAGTAACGAGGGGACGTACGTCGGTATAGTCCTGAGGCTTCTTGATAAGTTTGCCATAGGTGGCGTCGATGGGATAGCCCTTCACGCTGTCTACCTTGGTATCATTGACCTTGAATACCTCGCGGTCGATAAGTTTGTTGTCGCCCTTCTTGAAGAGTCCCTTTTCCACGCGGATGCGGATGATGGAGTCATTGTTGAAGGTCTTACGCAGGGCTTCGTTCCATTCATCAAACTTCAGCTTCTTGACGCAGTTGGCCACGGCCTTGACGTCAGACTGCTGCTTGACATGATAGGCCATGCCCTTGAAACGGGGCTCATCCCACTTGTATTTCTTCTTGTTCTTCTTGAAATAGCTAGAAAGAGCCTCCTCGTCCTTGGCGGCTTTGTCCCAGATAGTCTGATTACTGATTTCATAAAGCAGCAGGCCGTCGTGATATTCCTTGATAAGATAACGCATCTCGGGATTGACAGCCGACAGCGAGTCAGCACGCTGCTCCAACAGTTGGGCTTTGGTGACACTGCCATTAGAGGCCTTTACGATGGCGTCAAGCTTCTGCTCTGTAATGTAATTGCGAGCATTGCGCTGTTCCAGGTATTTGAGAATGTTCTCACGATGGAAGTCGAACGGCTCAAATTGTTTGCGGTCTTTCTGGAGGATGATATGCCAGCCAAAGGATGACAGGAAGGGGGCGCTCATTTCACCTGGTTGTAGGGAGAAGGCCACATCTTCGAACTCCTTTACCATCTGGTTGCGGCTGAACCATCCCAGCATACCGCCACGCTGTGCTGAACCGGGGTCCTGAGACACTTGCTTGGCAAGTGCCTCGAAATCTGCACCAGCCTTCAGGGCCGTATAAACGGAGTCGATGCGACGCTTGGCATCCTGCTGTTGGGCTTCGGTAGCCTTTTGTGGGATCAGGATAAGGATATGTGAGGCCTGTACCAGTCCGTCAGGACCGATGTTCTTGACCGTCTGGTCGTACACGTTGTGAGCTTCTGCCAGCATGTCGTCATCTGTCACGAAGGTGGGACGGATCTGCTGGTCACGGTATTGTGCAAACTCGTTCAGGAAAGCTGTCGTGGTGTCGATACGTGCATCAAGAGCAGCCTGTACTTTAAGTTTGTAGTTGACAAACAGGTCAACATATTCCTCGACGGTCTTCTTGTCGATGACGCCGTCGGTATTGTTTTTGTTATAGGAATACTCAAACTCTGAGCGAGGCACGTCAACACCAGCCACTTTCATGATGACGGGATCGTTCTTCTGTGCCTGAACGGCAGTTGCTGTCAACAGCAACACACTTATCAATAGCTTTTTCATTGTTTTCGTTATGTCATTATTTCAATACTGCAATCATTTAATCATTGGGACGCGAGTAGTTGGGCGCTTCACTTGTGATGGTGATATCGTGCGGATGACTCTCGTTGACACCGGCATTAGTGATACGTGTGAACTTTGCGTTGTGCAGCTGCTCAATAGTGGCAGCACCGCAATAGCCCATACCAGAACGCAATCCGCCCGTCATCTGGTAGATAACTTCCTGCACGGTTCCTTTGTAAGGCACACGTCCTGCAATGCCCTCGGGTACCAGTTTCTTTACGTCCTTCGTGTCTGCCTGGAAGTAACGGTCCTTCGAACCATGTTCCATAGCCTCTAATGAACCCATGCCGCGATATGACTTGAACTTACGTCCATTGTAGATGATGGTGTCGCCAGGACTTTCCTCAGTACCAGCCACCAGCGAACCCATCATGACGCAGGAACCACCGGCAGCAAGTGCCTTGACGATGTCGCCAGAATAGCGCAGACCGCCATCGGCAATCAAAGGAACGTCAGTACCCTTCAGTGCGCTATATACGTCGTAGATGGCTGACAGCTGGGGCATGCCTACGCCGGCTACCACACGGGTTGTGCATATAGAGCCAGGGCCGATACCTACCTTGACAGCGTCGGCACCGTTGTCGACCAGCATCTTGGCAGCATCACCTGTAGCGATGTTGCCTACTACAATGTCGATTTTGGGGAATGACAGCTTGGCTTCGCGCAGCTTCTCGATGACACCCTTGGAATGACCATGAGCCGTATCGATGACGATGGCGTCAGCACCTGCGTCGACCAGAGCCTGCATACGCTCCAACGTGTCGCTGGTGACACCGACGCCAGCTGCCACGCGCAGACGACCTTTCTCGTCCTTGCAAGCCATGGGTTTGTCCTTGGCCTTGGTGATGTCCTTATAGGTGATGAGGCCTACGAGGTGGTTGTCCTTGTCCACCACGGGCAGTTTCTCAATTTTGTTCTCCTGCAGGATCTGGGCAGCAGCTGTCAGGTCTGTCTGCTGATGGGTGGTCACGAGGTTCTCGTGAGTCATCACCTCGTCAATCTTCTTGTCCAGACGCCGCTCAAAGCGTAGGTCGCGGTTGGTGACAATACCTACCAGACAGTTGTTGTCGTCAACGACGGGAATGCCACCGATATGATACTCTGCCATGATGTCGAGGGCATCTTTTACCGTAGAACCCCTGCGAATGGTAACGGGGTCGTAAATCATGCCGTTTTCAGCACGTTTCACGATAGCCACCTCACGGGCCTGGTTCTCTATCGACATGTTCTTGTGGATGACACCAATGCCGCCTTCGCGGGCTATGGCGATGGCCATCTGGCTCTCTGTCACCGTATCCATGGCTGCCGTCACGAAGGGGACGTTCAGCTGGATGTTACGTGAGAAACGGGTGCGCAACTCTACTGTCTTGGGCAGCACTTCTGAATAAGCGGGAATCAACAGGACGTCATCGAATGTCAGGCCGTCCATAACAATCTTATCTGCAATAAATGATGACATAAATACTACTCATTTAAATTTATTGCGTGCAAAGGTACTCATTTTAATTAAAAATTAAGAATTAAGAATTAAGAAATTCAGTGCTGTCCGGCATTTTTTCTTAATTCTTAACTCTTAACTCTTCATTGTTAACACTTAGTTCGCCATTTCCGACAAGAACTTGATGCGCACCAGTCGGATTTCGTCTTCCGAGCATTCGGCACCCAGTTCCTGCAGGGCATCCTCCAGGGAGTCGGTGTCGCTTTCTGAGAAATAGTCGTAAATATCGTCCACGTGGTCTTCATCCATCACCTCTTCCAGGAAGTAGTCGATGTTCAGTTTTGTGCCGCTGTAGACGATGGCTTCCACCTCGTTGAGCAGCTCATCGAAGTCGAGTCCCTGGGCAGTGGCGATGTCGTCGAGGGCTATCTGGCGATCGATGGCCTGGATGATCTTGACCTTCAGAATCGACTTCTTGGCCACCGTGCGTACACGCATGTCGGTATGGCGGTCTATCTCGTTCTCTTCACAATAAGTCTTGATGAGGTCTACGAATTCCTTGGCATAGGGCTGGCGTACCTTGCCTTCGCCCACACCCTGAATGTTCTTCAGCTCTTCAAGGGTAATGGGATAGTCGGTGGCCATTTGTTCGATGCTGACATCTTGGAAAATGACATAGGGCGGACGCTCCAACTTTTTGCTGACCTTTTTGCGCAGGTCCTTCAGCATGGCGCTAAGCGTTGGGTCAAGGGCACTGGTGCCTCCTTCATGTTCGTTTGCTGACTCATAGTCCTCGCTGAATTCGTTGTCTTCTGGTACAAGGAAAGAGTGGGGGGCTTTCAGGAATTTCTTACCGGCAGAGGTCAACTTCAGCAGTCCGTAGTTTTCTACGTCTTTCTTCAGATAGCCTTCGATAAGTGCCTCGCGAATGACGGGGTTGAGATGTCTGCGGTCTTGGTCTTCACCGGCTCCGAAGAGGTCGTGATTCTGGTGTTTGTGGGCCAGGATCTCTTCCGTCTCACGTCCCATAACGAAGTCGATAATGTAGTCAGAACGGAAATTCTCTTTCAGTGCGTGGACGGTATTCAGTACGATGACCAACAGTTCCTGTGCCTCCACTTTCGTCTTCGGATGCAGGCAGTTGTCGCAGTTGTGACAGTTGTCCGGTGTATATTCCTCGCCGAAATAGTGCAGCAACATCTTTCTTCGGCAGATAGACGACTCGGCATAGGCGGCAGTCTCGGCCAGCAGTTGTCGACCGATATCCTGTTCGGCCACAGGCTTACCCTCCATGAACTTATCCAGCTTCTGCAGGTCCTTCTGTGCATAGAACGTAATGCAGAGACCTTCGCCACCGTCGCGTCCTGCACGTCCGGTCTCCTGGTAATAGCCCTCCAGCGACTTGGGGATGTCGTAATGGATGACGAAGCGCACGTCGGGCTTGTCGATGCCCATTCCGAAGGCGATGGTAGCTACAATGACGTCTATCTCCTCCATGAGGAAATCGTCCTGTGTCTGTGAACGCAGTGCCGACTCCAGACCGGCATGATAGGCTGCTGCCTTGATGTCGTTGGCTTTCAGGATCTCCGCCAGTTCCTCGACTTTCTTACGCGACAGACAATAGATGATGCCGCTCTTGCCTGGATGCTGCTTGATGAAACGGATGATGTCTTTGTCGACATCCTTTGTCTTCGGACGTACCTCATAGTACAGGTTGGGACGGTTGAACGAACTTTTGAACTCCTTGGCATCTAGAATGCCCAGGTTCTTCTTGATATCGGTACGTACCTTATCGGTAGCCGTTGCTGTCAGGGCAATGATGGGCGCATCACCTATCTCGTTGATAATAGGACGGATGCGGCGATATTCCGGACGGAAATCATGACCCCATTCCGATATACAGTGTGCCTCGTCGATAGCGTAGAACGATATCTTTGCCTGCTTCAGGAACTCCACGTTATCCTCCTTGGTCAGTGACTCGGGAGCGACGTACAGCAGTTTGGTCTTACCAGCCAGGATGTCTGCTTTCACCTGGTCGATGGCGGCCTTATTCAACGATGAGTTCAGATAGTGTGCCGTACCCTCATCGCTCATTGAGCTGATGACGTCAACCTGATTCTTCATCAGGGCTATCAAGGGTGATATGACGATGGCCGTACCCTCCATGAGTAGCGATGGCAGCTGATAGCACAGCGATTTGCCGCCACCGGTGGGCATCAGCACGAAGGTGTCCTTACCGTCAAGTACGTTCTGCACAATAGCTTCCTGGTCGCCTTTAAACTTGTCGAAACCGAAATATTTCTTCAGGGCTTCCGTCAGATTTTGTTTCTTTTTTGCCATAGACTTTTATAATGGTTATTGCAAATGCGACTTGTCGAGCTGCTCTTTGGCATACTCTCGGGTCACTTCAAAGGATTTTACTTTTTTGGAGGGGACCTCAAACATGGCATCCATCATGATGTTCTCCACGATAGAGCGCAGTCCGCGGGCGCCTAACTTATATTCCACCGCCTTGTCGACGATGAGGTCAAGGGCTTCCTGGGTGAACTTCAGCTTGATACCGTCCATGTCAAAGAGTTTGACATATTGCTTCACGATGGAGTTCTTGGGTTCTGTCAGAATTCGTGTCAGTGCATCACGATCCAACGGATTCAGGAAGGTCAGCACAGGCAGACGTCCGATGATTTCCGGGATCAGTCCGAACGACTTCAGGTCCTGTGGCACGATATACTGCATCAGGTTCTCCTTGTCAATCTTTCGGACATTCTGCACGGAGTTGTAGCCCACCGTATGGGCATTCATGCGTTGTGCTATCTTACGCTCGATGCCGTCGAAGGCACCGCCGCAGATGAACAGGATGTTACGGGTGTCGATAGCGATATATTCTTGGTCGGGATGCTTGCGACCACCCTTGGGAGGCACGTTGACTGACGTTCCTTCCAGCAGTTTCAGCAGACCCTGCTGAACGCCCTCGCCACTGACGTCGCGGGTGATAGAGGGGTTGTCTGTCTTACGGGCTATCTTGTCTATTTCGTCAATGAATACGATGCCGCGCTGCGTGGCCTCGACATTGTAGTCGGCCACCTGCAACAGGCGTGTCAGGATGCTCTCCACATCTTCGCCAACGTAGCCGGCCTCGGTGAACACCGTGGCATCGACGATAGTAAATGGTACGTCGAGCAGCTTGGCGATTGTACGGGCCATCAATGTCTTGCCGGTGCCTGTCGAGCCTACCATGATGACGTTCGACTTCTCAATTTCCACGCCGTTGTCGTCATCGGGCTGCTGCAGACGCTTGTAGTGATTGTATACGGCGACAGATAGGAAGCGCTTGGCTTCGTCCTGACCGATGATGTACTGGTCCAGGTATTTCTTGATTTCCTTGGGCTTTGGCACGTGGAGAGCATTGCCAGCCGGTTTTTTCTTTGCTTCAGGACCGAAACCGTTGGCAGTAGCCACCTGATAGGCCTGAACAGCGCAGTTTTCACAGATAGCACCGCTCAAGCCTGTTATCAGAAGCTTTACTTCCCGCTCCGAACGTCCACAGAAATTACATTTTGACATGAATCTCTTATCTCCTACTTCTTGATTAATACTTGGTCAATCATGCCGTATTCCTTCGCCTCTTCCGCCGTCATCCAGTAGTTGCGGTCAGAGTCGTTCCATACCTTGTCGTATGGTGTGTGCGAATGTTCGCTAATAATGGTATAGAGCTCTTTCTTGAACTTCATTATCTCCTTGGCCTCAATCTCGATATCGCTGGCCTGACCCTGTACGCCACCCAATGGCTGGTGGATCATCACACGGCTGTGGGGGAGGGCAGAGCGCTTACCCTCAGTACCGGCAACGAGCAACACGGCTGCCATTGAGGCGGCCATACCCGTGCAGATGGTAGCCACATCGCTGGAGATAAACTGCATGGTGTCGTAGATGCCGAGTCCGGCAGTTACGCTGCCACCGGGAGAGTTCAGGTAGATGCTGATGTCCTTGCCGGAGTCCACAGAGTCCAGATACAACAGCTGAGCCTGCAGCGTGTTGGCGGTATAGTCGTCAATCTGTGTGCCGAGGAAGATGATGCGGTCCATCATCAGTCGTGAGAAGACATCCATCTGTGTGACGTTCAACTGACGCTCCTCCAGAATATAGGGGTTCAAATACTGAGCCTGCGCACTCATCACTTCGTCGAGCACGAGACCATTAATACCTAAATGCTTGGTAGCATATTTTCTAAAGTCGTTATTCATATCCATTTTTTGAAAGCAGATACAAAATTACACAAAAAAGTCGGAACGCCATACATTCCGACTTATTTTTTTGGTTAAAGAATTATAAAAGAGCTGTTGGCTATTGGCTATTAGCCCTTGGCCAGATGCTAAAAGCTAATTGCTAAAGGCCTAAAGCCTCTTATTTTCCTTGAAGCATCTTCTGGAAATCCTCCAGCGTGATGTCTTTCTCGTTCAGTTTTACAACACCCTTCAGGGCTGCAGTCAGCTTTACGTCGACAGCGCGGTCTACGAGGCCATCCACGTTTTCGCGCTTCTTCAGCATCTCAGCGGCATAGTTGTCCAGATACTCATCGGGAACGTTCGACATGCCGTACTGTGCAAACTGGGCACGGGCAGCCTCCTTGGCAACCTGCTTCAGGTCGTCGTCCTCAACCTTGATGCCCTGGGCTTGAACCAGCTGCTCCTTGATGAGGTGCCAGCCCAGCTCCTTGATGCTGGCATCGAAGTTTTTCTCAACGAAGTCCTCGACATCCTTGCGGTCCTTGTTGTTGTTAATCATGACACGCTTCAGGATAGCCTCGGGGAACTCCAGCTTGCCAACCTTCTTCTCCATGTGCTCACGGACGTCGAGCAGGAACTTATAGTCAGAGTCGGCCTTGAACTGAGCCGAAATCTGGTCGGCAATCTTCTGGCGGAACTCCTTCTCGTCCTTCACGGTACCTTCGCCGAAAGTCTGGTCGAACAGCTGCTGGTTGACCTCAGCCTTCACGAAACGGCTGATCTCTGTTATCTGGAAGGTGAAGTCACCGGTGTGCTCAGCCACCTGGTCCTTCTCAATCTTCAGCAGACTGCTGACCTCGACATCGCTCTCAGGATAAGCCTTGCGGGGATTCCAGGTGATGATGTCGCCTAGCTTGCAGCCGTCGAACAGCTTCTTCTGGTCGTCCACCTTCATATACTGGGGCATCAGCACAGCGTCAGCCACCTCGATGGTGCCGTCTATCTCGCGCAGGTCACCCTTCAGCATGTCGCGTTGCTCGGGATCGTACTGCTCAGCCTTCTCATACTGTCCGGCACGAGCCTGATACATCTCTACCTGCTGGTCGATGAGCTTGTCGTCAACGGTGATATTGTAGTAGTCAACCTTGTCCTTGCCACTCAGCTTAGCCTCGAATTCAGGGGCTACGGCGATGTCGAACTTAAACACCAGGGGCTTGTCGCCTTCGAAGTCGAGAGGCTCCTGCTGTGCACTGGGCAACGGCTCGCCCAGCATCTGTATCTTGTTCTGCTGAACATATTCATAGAGCTTTTCACCCAGCATCTTGTTTACCACGTCTACCTTCACGGCAGTACCATACTGGCGTTTGATCATGCCCATTGGGGTCTGGCCGGGACGGAAGCCCGGAACATTGGCGCGCTTGCGATAATCTTTCAGTGTCTTCTCAACCTCTGCCTGATAGTCGGCAGTCTCCAGCGTGATGGTCATCAGGCCATTCACCTTGTCGGGAGCTTCAAATTGAATGTTCATTTCTTCTTATACCTTATTTATATTATACAATTCAAAATTTGTTCTATAACCTTTAACCCTTAACCATTAATCGCCTCTTCTTCCTCTTCTTCACGACGGCGCTGCTCTTCCAGTGCCGTGAAGTCCTTCTGGCGCAGCACGAACGATTCTGTCAGGTAGTTCTTGCGAACCACGGGGTTGGCAGCCAGCTCTTCAGGTGTGCCGTGGAACAGGATGCGACCCTCGAACAACAGGTATGCACGGTCAGTGATACACAGCGTGTCCTCGACGTTATGGTCAGTGATGAGGATGCCGATGTTCTTGTCCTTCAGCTTCCATACGATAAACTGGATGTCCTCGACAGCAATGGGGTCCACACCGGCGAAGGGCTCGTCGAGCATGATGAACTTCGGCTCGATGGCCAGACAGCGGGCAATCTCCGTGCGACGGCGCTCGCCACCACTGAGCTGGTCGCCCTTGTTGCGGCGCACCTTCTCCAGACGGAACTCCTTGATGAGTTCCTCGAGTTTCCGCTCCTGATAGTCGCGGGGCTTTCCCGTCATCTCCAGCACACTGAGGATATTGTCCTCAACGGACATCTTACGGAACACGGAAGCCTCCTGTGCCAGATAGCCGATGCCGGCACGTGCACGCTTATAGACGGGGAACGTCGTCACCTCCTCATCGCCTAGGTAAATATGTCCGCCATTGGGCACAATCAGTCCCGTCGTCATGTAGAACGACGTGGTCTTGCCGGCACCATTGGGACCGAGCAGTCCGACAATCTCGCCCTGTTTCACGTTGAAGCTGACGTCATTCACCACCGTTCGCTTGCCATAGCGTTTAACGAGCCCTTCTGAGCGGAGTACAATACTTTCTTGTTCCATCTTCTAAGAATTTTGGCACAAAGGTACGAAATTTCCATATAATTTCGTAACTTTGCCGCCGAAAACAGTCTAAAAGATGTTAATACAGAAATGGCTGACCACCTTCGGTCGCTACCTGATGCTGATGGGGCGCACCTTCTCCGTACCCGAGCGGATGCGTATGTTCTGGAAACAGTACGTCAAGGAGATGGCGCAGCTAGGCATCAACTCCATAGGCATCGTCCTGCTCATCTCATTCTTCATCGGTGCCGTCATCTGCATCCAGATGAAGATGAACATCGAGTCGCCATGGATGCCACGCTGGGTGGCAGGCTATACCACCCGCGAGATCATGCTCCTAGAGTTCTCTTCGTCCATCATGTGCCTTATCCTCGCTGGCAAGGTGGGGTCGAACATCGCCTCGGAGCTGGGCACGATGCGTGTCACGCAGCAGATTGACGCCCTGGAGATCATGGGTGTCAACAGCGCCTCCTACCTTATCCTACCGAAGATTTTGGGTATGCTCACCATTATGCCCTTGCTGGTCATCTTCTCCTCGGCAATGGGTATCCTCGGCGCCTATGGCACAGCATACATCGGCCATATCATGCCGCCCGACGACCTTACGGCGGGCCTTCAGCACGACTTCGTGCCCTGGTTCATGTGGATGTCCATCATCAAGAGCCAGTTCTTCGCCTTCATCATCACCAGCGTCCCCAGCTTTTTCGGCTATACCGTCGAGGGCGGCTCCGTGAACGTTGGCAAGGCCTCTACCGACGCCGTTGTCTCCAGCAGCGCCCTCATTCTCTTCTCCGACGTCTTCCTGACACAGTTACTGAGTTGATATGATTGAAGTAAAAGACCTATACAAGCGATTCGACGACAAGGAGGTGCTGAAAGGCATCTCGACCATCTTCGAGGACGGCAAGACGAACCTCATCATCGGCCAGTCAGGTTCTGGCAAGACCGTGCTGATGAAAAACCTCGTGGGACTGCTTGAGCCTACAAGCGGTCAGGTGCTCTACGATGGTCGCGACTTCGTGGCGATGTCGAAGCACGAGAAGGTGATGATGCGTCGTGAGATGGGGATGATTTTCCAGTCGGCAGCTCTCTTCGACTCGCTGACTGTTTTGGAGAACGTTATGTTCCCGCTCGATATGTTCTCGTCGATGACACTCCGCGAGCGCCAGAAGCGCGCCATGGACTGTCTGGCACGCGTGAACCTCGTCGGCGCCGAACAGAAGTTCCCGGGCGAGATCAGCGGTGGTATGCAGAAGCGCGTCGCTATTGCCCGCGCCATCAGTCTAAACCCGAAGTACCTCTTCTGCGACGAGCCGAACAGCGGTCTCGACCCCAAGACATCGCTGGTCATCGACGAGCTGCTGCACAGCATCACTCGCGAGTTCAAGATGACCACTATCATCAACACCCACGACATGAACTCCGTCATGGGCATCGGAGAGAACATTATCTTTATCTATGAAGGGCACAAGGAGTGGCAGGGCGTCTCGGCTGACATTATGCAGTCGACGAACAAACGCCTCACGGACTTCATCTTCGCCAGCGACTTGCTGAAGGAGATGCGTACGGCTGTCCTTGCGAAATAAAAAACGTTCAGGAAACACCTGAACGTCACAATCACTTCATCCGCCACCGGCCATCGTGCTCCACCATCGGCACGACGATTTCCTCTTGCGTGCTGTCGCCATACTCCAGGATCAGGAATACGTTCATCTGGCGGGAGACGGTGTCCATCAGCGCATTGGAGGCGGCAACCGAACAGATGCCGCGATGGTCACGCTGCTGCTGTGCCACAAACTGTCGGCAGCCCGCCACCAGCTGTTCACGGTAGCCCTCGGGCAGTGAGTCGGCCCCCACCCTACCCTCCAGGAACTGCTCACACTCGCCAGCAGCCAGATGACGGTAGTAGCCCTCGGCAGCTAACGACGCCAGCTCCTCTGGTGTGGCCTTGCCACACCCCATAAGCCCCATAATTCCTATAAGCCCCATGAGTCCCATAAGACCTATAAGTCCCATAACCCTCAGAGGCCTCAGCGCCTTTCTCCGCATCATTTCTGTCGGATAAAGATGTTGATGGGCGAGCCGGTGAGCGTCCAGTTCTCACGGATTTTATTCTCGAGGAAGCGCTTATAGGGTTCCTTGATATACTGTGGCAGATTGGCGTAGAAGATAAACGTTGGAATCTGCGTGTCAGGCACTTGCGAGACGTATTTGATCTTGATGTACTTACCCTTGATGGAAGGCGGCGGCGTAGCCTCGACGATGGGCAGCATCACCTCGTTGAGCTTCGACGTGCCAATCTTCACCTTACGGTTCAAGTAAACCTGCTTTGCCGTCTCCAGCACTTTGAAGATGCGCTGCTTCGTCAGCGCCGAGGCAAAGATGATGGGGAAGTCCTTGAACGGTGCCATACGCTCGCGGATGGCGTTCTCGAAGGTATCGATGACCGCCTGCGACTTCTCTTCCACCAAGTCCCACTTGTTCACCACGACGACAAGCGACTTGTTGTTTTTCTGGATGAGCTGGAAGATGTTCATGTCCTGTGCCTCGATGCCTCGTGTGGCATCAATCATCAGGATGCAGACGTCCGAGTTCTCAATGGCACGGATGCTTCGCATGACGCTGTAGAACTCCAAGTCCTCCGACACCTTGTTCTTACGGCGGATGCCGGCGGTGTCGACGAGGTAGAAGTCGAAGCCGAACTTGTCGTAGCGCGTATAGATGGAGTCACGCGTCGTACCGGCGATGTCAGTAACGATGTGGCGCTCCTCGCCGATGAAGGCGTTGATGAGACTCGACTTACCAGCGTTCGGACGACCCACCACGGCGAAACGGGGTATGCCATCGTCAAGGTCGTCGGCCGACTTCTCGGGCAGCATCTCGAGCACTTTATCCAGCAGGTCGCCGGTGCCACTGCCCGTGGCGGCGCTGACACACCAAGGATCGCCGAGTCCCAACTTGTAGAAGTCGTACTGTCCGTAGAGGTCCTTGCCGTCGTCAGCCTTGTTAGCCACAAGCAACGTCGGCAACTTTGCGCGGCGCAAGATCTGTGCCACGTCCATGTCCCAGTCGGTCACACCGTTCTTGATGTCACAGATGAACAGCACGAGGTCGGCCTCCTCGGTGGCGATGAGCACCTGCTTGCGTATCTCCTCCTCGAAAACGTCCTCGCTGTTGACCACCCAACCGCCGGTGTCGACGACGGAGAACTCGCGTCCACACCATTCACACTTGCCGTATTGGCGGTCACGTGTCGTACCAGCCTCATCGCTCACAATGGCGTGACGGCTATTGGTCAGTCGGTTAAACAGGGTTGACTTGCCCACGTTCGGGCGCCCCACGATGGCTACTAAATTTCCCATATCATTGGTTATTTTTATTCACAACTAGTCCTTTGCACCATGCCCCTTGCCCCTTTACTCAGGGTTGTATCCAAAGGCGTCAAGTTCATGCTGCGACGAGCGCCAGTCCTTGTCGACCTTGACGAAAAGTTCGAGGAAGACGGTCTTGCCGAAGAACTTCTCCAGCGACTTGCGGGCCTCGGTGCCCACCTTCTTCAAGGCGATGCCCTGATGGCCTATGATGATGCCCTTCTGCGAGTCACGCTCGACATAGATGATAGCATTGATGGCTATCTTACGGTCATCCTCCTTGAAACGCTCTACGCGCACCTCCACGGAGTAGGGTATCTCCTTGTCGTAGTAGAGGAGGATTTTCTCGCGCACTATTTCCGAGACGAAGAAGCGGGCGGGTTTGTCCGTCAGTTGGTCCTTGTCGAAGAAGGCCGGACTCTCGGGCAGCAGCTCTTGGATGCGCTTCAAAAGCATATCCACGCCGAACTTATTCTTTGCCGAGATGGGCAGTATCTCTGCGTTGGGCAACAGCGTGTGCCATTTCTCGACGATTTCCGCAAGCTTTGCCTGACTATTCTCCTTCCTCGTTCCTCCTTCCTCGCTCCTCGAGCCTAACTCATCAATCTTGTTGATCAGCAGCAGCACAGGAATTGTCATTTTCTGCACCTTCTCCAGGAACGACATATTCTTCTCCGGGTTCTCCACGACGTCGGTGACGTAGAGCAGCACGTCGGCATCCTGTAGTGCCGACTCCGAGAAGGCGAGCATCGACTCCTGGAGCTTGTAATTGGGCTTCAGCACGCCGGGGGTGTCCGAAAAGACAATCTGCATCTCGGGCGTGTTGACGATGCCCATGATGCGGTGGCGCGTGGTCTGTGCCTTGAAGGTAGCAATCGAAATACGCTCACCAACCAGCTGGTTCATGAGCGTACTTTTACCTACGTTAGGGTTTCCGACTATATTGACGAATCCTGCTTTGTGCATCAGCTTCTCATTTCTCATTTAATATCATAGCCCCATTTGATATAGCTGGCACCATGAACGAAGCCGGCACCGAAGGCGGTGAGGATGATGTTGTCACCCTTCTTCAGCCGGTGCTCGTTCTCCCAGAGAGCCAGGGGGATGGTGGCGGCCGACGTATTGCCGAAGTGCTCGATATTCACGATGACCTTTTCCATGGGAACCTCCAGACGCTTGGCCACGGCCTCAATGATGCGCATATTCGCCTGATGGGGCACCACCCACTGGATGTTGTCCTTCGTCAGTCCGTTGCGCTCGGCAATGAGTGCGCAGTCGTCGCTCATGTTCGTCACGGCGTAACGGAACACCGTGCGTCCCTCCTGATAGAGGTAGTGCAGCCGGTGGTCTACGGTGAAGTGGCTGGCAGGACTCACGGAGCCGCCGGCCTTCAGGTGCAGGAAGGGCAGTCCCTTGCCATCGCAGCGGAAGTAACTGTCCTGGCAGCCCACACCCTCCTCCTCGGTGGCCTCCACCAGAGCGGCAGCGGCACCATCGCCGAAGAGCGGACACGTCTGACGGTCCTTATAGTCTACTATCGACGACATTTTGTCGGCACCGATGACAATCACCTTCTTCATGCGGCCGCTCTCAATCATCATCGCAGCCTGGTCGAGTGAGAACAGGAAACCACAGCAGGCAGCCCAGAAATCGAAAGCATAAGCGTTCTTCAGTCCAAGCTTGCCCACCACGATACTGGCTGTTGAGGGGAATTTATAGTCAGCGGTCGACGTGGCGACAACCAAGGCATCAATGGTATCAGGGTCGGTACCCGTCTTCCTCAGCAGTTCCTTGGCAGCCTTACGCGCCATATACGATGTACCGAGACCTTCCTCGGCCAGTATGTGGCGTTCCTTGATGCCCACACGCGTCATAATCCACTCGTCGCTGGTGTCCACCATGCGCGACAGTTCCTCGTTCGTGAGGATATAGTCGGGCACGTAGCCACCCATGCCGGTGATTACCGCTTTGATCTTACCCATTATTCAGCTACTTCGTCTTCTTTCTTGATAGCTACCTTGCCACGGTAGTAACCGCAAGTGGGGCATACGGTGTGATACACATAGTAAGCGCCGCAGTTGGGGCATACTGCCAGTGTGGGTGCTACGGCCTTGTCGTGTGTACGACGCTTGGCCTGACGAGTGCTTGACTGTCTTCTTTTAGGATGTGCCATAATTCTATAAAACTTTAATTCTTAAACTTTTAAACTCTTCAATTTTTCCCATCTTGGGTCTACTGTTCCCGCCTCCTCTTCGCTGCTTCGGGCAGCGTTGCTCAGCTCGTCGAGCTTCTGCATCATCGCACTATTGCATTTTCCAGGTGCATGAACGTGCTTGATGGGTATGGCCAGCGCAATAAACTCATAAATGAGCCATGACGTGTCGAGTATTCCTTCATCCTCGTCCACCATCACGACATCATCGTCCTCAGGGACCGTGCTTCCCAGCTTCACCACCAGCCGGTTATCAGTCTCTATGGGCTGC
>JAEEGJ010006028.1_pt1 | contig 36983 bp, 33 predicted proteins | sample 8958761 | NCBI WGS metagenome assembly JAEEGJ01 (sample SAMN16246546, study PRJNA631951) | gut metagenome | biome: gut microbiome; feature: rumen; material: RS-attached | host: Bos | place: Iran: Karaj | collected 2018-10
TCATTTTAGTCGGTGCTTATGGCAATGAGGTCACACCCGTTCCCATTCCGAACACGGAAGTTAAGCTCATTCGCGTTGACGATACTTGGCTGGTGACGGCCTGGGAAACTAAATCAGTGCCGACATTGTTAGGGCTCCATTAGTATTCTAATGGAGCCTTTTTGATTTAAATAAAGAGGTGATATGTCTATGAAGAAACATGATCTGCTGCAGAAAAAAGCTCTTATATTTCCGATAATATTCGTGGTTTATATTATCGTTCACTGCTTATGTCTTATTAAAACATCAGACGATCTCATGTGGGATAATATTGATTCCGTATCGCAGATGCTGCTGCATCACAATCCGAATGGAAGATATTTTACGAATATACTGACTTATTTCATATGCAATTCTCCTGTTCTGTGCTTTGTGGTCTATACTTTCTTCATGGGAGCTTTTTTGTTCCTTATCGCCGGTCTTTTTAAGGCTGAACTGAAACATAAATGGGTCGCTTTTTTATTTGCGGGTTCAGTTTTATTATTTTCACCCAGATATTTTTATGTTCATATATACAACTGGATATCGGGATTTACAAATTATCTTATCTCTTTGGTCTTTTTACTGATATACATAAGATACTGCTTACCGTTGTTTGAAAAAAAGCCTGTGCGTTCAAAGTGGGGCAGCGCGTTGATATTTCTGCTTATCGGCTTTGTCGGAGCATTGTGTATCGAAAACATTACGGTATATAATCTGTTATTCGGTATTTTTATTATTCTGTTCGTCTATTTTACTCAGAAAAAGTTTTATCTCCCGAATATCGCCTATCTGATCGGTACTATAGCCGGTACGATCGTGATGATGTCCGACAGCAACTACAAGCATATTCTTGAGGAAGGCGATGATATCGCTTTCAGAAGCTTTGAATTATCTCTGTCGGATATCTATATGAATATTTACCGCGACGTTATAGTAAACTTTTCCAGACCATATTTTTTCCTTCATATTATAATAACCTGCTGTATCGCTTTTATTTTTGCAAAAAAGTATGGAAAAGCTGACAAGCGCCCGAAATATGCTGCAGCTTCATTGTTTATTATGATAATCTACACTGTTTTTGTCTTTGTTGTAGATAACGGTGAAGATATCGCAGTGCTTTCAAGTGCGTACCGCAGCAGGGCTCTTGAAGCGGCGCTTACGGTTTTGTATATATGCGTTCTGATATATATGGTATGCAGTTTATTTGAGGGCGGCAAACGTGTAAGGGCGGTTATTTATCTGCTGAGTACGATATTTGTTACTGCTCCATTTCTCGTGGTTAATGCCATAACAGGCCGCTGCTTTTTTGCTTCGTTTATATTCTGGTGCCTGTTTACCTGTGAGGTATCTGTGCCTGTACTGAACAGTATTAAGGTAATGGATACCGGTCTGGTAAAAAAGTGTTCCGCCGTACTGCTCGTTTCGGTTTTGGGAGTGAACCTCTTTGTTGATGTAACCAATAAGGTGGTCGATATCATCAGGATAAACTATATTCATGAGCAGCTTGCGGATGACAGGAACAGGCAGGTCAAGCTGATATACCTTCCCTATCAGAAGAACTGCTTTGATCCTATAAAGCTGTTCGAGGAAAATGATCTGTATCTTAACAAGGACGGGAAAAAGTATTCATATACCGAATTGTACTGCATAAATAATGATATCGATCAGAAGATATTCGATAAACAGCTCATGTTTATTGAAATGCTGGATTATTCCATATCAAAAGAAGAATTCTGAATCAGTAAGCCTTCATAATAAGTGTGGTACTTATATATGAGCTTTATATGGAATTATCGGGGGAAACCTTTCTGAAGAAAGGTTATCCTCAATAGCTCATGTAGAGCCTTCTACATAAGTACCACATTTAGGTTATGCGGGCTTTTTCATGGCTTGGTATGATATATAATCGGACGAAGCTGTATCCCTTTCAGTGCGGCTTCAACAGCGTCGGGGATCAAAGAGAATTCCGCCACAAGGGACGCAGGTTTATTGATACAGTCGTCCTGAAGCATAGGAACAAAGTAATAGTTCTTTCTGTTGAAAAGTTCTCCGATATTTTTGGCTGAGCCCAGAAGGGAGTCGTTTGAGGCAAGGGCAAGTACGACGGGCTTTCCGCGCCTGAGATGGGATTTCACAGCCATAGTGACAGGCGTATCGGTAATGGAGGAAGCAAGCTTTGCAGCGGTATTTGAAGTACACGGGGCAACTACCATTATATCCGTAAGCTCTTTGGGGCCTATGGTCTCGGCTTCGGTTATGGAAGTGATCACATTTTTACCTGTTATGCTTTCGAGCTTGCTGATATTATCCTCAGCTGTGCCAAAGCGGGTATCGGTACCGGAAGCGTTTCCTGACATTATCGGCAGCAGCTCCGCTCCATTCTGTATAAGCAGCTCCGCCTGCTCAAAGCACTGACTGAAGGTGCAGAATGAGCCTGTCATGGCAAAGCCTATCCTGAGTCCTTTCAGTATCTCACTCAATGGCTTCACCTCTTTCTTCAAGCTTTGAAATCACAGTTTCCGCTATTATCTCTCCTGCTGTGACCGGAGCGGTCTTGCCGGGGAGTCCCAGTGCCCATATCACTTTCAGACCAAGGCTGAGTGCGGCTTCAAAGTCTATACCACCGGGTTTGGAGGCAAGGTCGATGAAAAGTGTATTATTTGAAAATTCAGCCAGTTTATCGTGGTCCAGAACGAGCTGGGGAACGGTATTGAATACAAGTCCGTAGTCACCGCCGAGGCGCTTTGTGGGAACAGCCTTTATACCGTGCAGTTTTGCTTTTGCTGCTCCGCGGCTGTTATGGACTGCGCCGGTGATATCCGCGCCGAAGCCCTGAAGTATCCTTACAATAGCTGTACCTATCCTGCCCATGCCGACTATAAGGACTTTCAGTCCGTTCAGTGTGACGGGAAGTTCTTCGAGCGCAAGCTGTACAGCTCCCTCTGCCGTAGGAACGGCGTTTTTAATATTCAGTTCTTCACTGAGCATATAGTCATATATCTCAAAGCCCTGAAAGGCTTCTTTAAGCTCTGCATTCACTTTTCCGGCGAAGACCGTACTGTTATCGGCAATCAGAGAGCTCACGAGCTCCGCCGTCAGTTTTTCACTGCTGCACGGAGTATAGATATTTCCGTCGTCGCTGAACGGCAGTACCGGCAGCAGGGCGCAGTCATAGTATTTATGTGCGCTGATATCGGCTGCGGCAAGTCCGGTATGGTCTGCGAGGTTTTCGCTGTCAAAGCCTAAAAGCCCTATCTCAAAATCGCGGGACAGCCTTTCTGCGCAGTATAACTGCCGCATATCGCCGCCTGCGATAAGTATCCTGTGTTTATCCATGTTGTACTCCTGTCCGCCTTTTACGGCATAGAATGATTATCTCTAATCACATTATTATATGAAAAGGCAGGAAGAAATGACAATACAGCCGTCAGCCTGCAGGGGTATTATGATTTAGTTTAGAGTTGAGAATTGAGAGTTGACAGTTGTGGTGTATCGCCTGCGGCGATATAATTTAAATAATATGAGCGCAGCGAACTCATTAACTCTTAACTCTCCACTCTCAATTCTCCACTAAATCAAAATTTAGCAAAGCTAAATTTTGATTTATATTAGCTGTACTGTCAATAGAAAAGCCATAGTACCTCTGACTTCAGATCAGAAATACTATGGCTTAAAATTTCTATATCTGCTCCGCACTTACGGAAGCGCCTTTATTATTCAACGGGAACGATCCAGTTGAATGTATCCTCGATCTTGCCCCACTGGATACCTGTCATTGTATCATAGAGCATCTGTGAGATCTTGCCGATCTTGTTGCCGTTGATCTCCATAACCTTGTCGTTCCACTTGAGGTGACCGACAGGTGAGATAACAGCAGCAGTACCTGTACCGAATACCTCGTCAAGCTTGCCAGCGTCGTAAGCGTCAGCGATCTCCTGTATATCTATACGTCTTTCCTCAACTGTGAGGCCCTTGCTCTTGCATACCTCAATAGCGGACTTTCTTGTGATACCGGGGAGGATAGAGCCCTGAAGCATAGGAGTTACAACCTTGCCATCAATAACGAAGAAGATGTTCATAGCGCCTACTTCCTCTATGTACTTCTGCTCAACACCGTCGAGCCAGAGAACCTGTGAGTAGTTCTGCTTGTGAGCCTCGTCCTGTCCGATAAGAGAAGCAGCGTAGTTGCCGCCTGTCTTTGCGAAGCCCATACCGCCTCTTACAGCGCGGACATACTTGCTCTCAACGTAGATGTTTACAGGGTTGAGACCGCTCTCGTAGTAAGCGCCAGAGGGTGAGAGAATGATTATGAAGAGGTACTGAGCGCCGGGCTTAACGCCGAGGAATGGATCAACAGCGATAATGAACGGACGGATATAGAGTGACTCGCCTTCCTTTGAAGGAACCCAGTCCTTTTCGATCTTGAGGAGTTCAAGGAGACACTTCATTGCGAGATCTTCGGGAAGCTCCGGGATAACGAGTCTTTCGTTTGACTTGTTGAGTCTCTTGAAGTTTTCCTGAGGACGGAAGAGCTGTACCTTGCCGTCAGCAGTTCTGTAAGCCTTTAAGCCCTCGAATACTTCCTGACCGTAGTGGAGACACATAGCTGCAGGAGAGAGCTCGATAGGAGCGTAGGGCTTGATCTCAGGATCATGCCAGCCCTGTCCCTCATCGTAGGGCATAACGAGCATATAGTCTGTAAAGATGTGACCGAAACCGAGCTTGTCGCCGGGCTGTGGCTTAGCTTTAAGGCTTGCTGCCTTTGTGAATTTGATTTCCATATTATTCAACCTTCTTTTTAATATTATTGACCTGTTAATCCGTGACCGAGAAATAATTCTTCTCGTAAATTCGCTTGCAGACAAAAACAGTCACCGCAGCCGCTGTAAGAGCAAGAACTGAAGTGGATATAGAAGCTGCAAGGATTATCTTACCTTTTTTACTCATAGAAATTACTCCTTATCTCAGATTAGAGAAATCCTTCAATAAATAATTATATCATATTTAAGTATGTTTTTCCATAGTATAACTGCATAAATACTGCACAAAATGGAATGTTGAAATATATGCAGTTTATCAGTCGTCAAAGGTCCTGACGCGGAGGTGAGCGCCCAGCTTTTCAGCGAGCTGACGTGAAGCTTCTATCTGTTCCTGCGGGATAACGTCAACGACTGACATTATAACCTCGGCTTTGCCAGCCTTTACGCAGTCCTTTGTGAACTTTTGCAGAGCCTCGAAAGCGTTATCGAAACGCGGACGGGTTACAGCGTTATAGTCCTCTTCTGTTGGGGCGTTGAGGCTTATAGAGACTGTATCCAGTTCATAGCAGAGCTCCTTTGCTATGCTTCTGCCGTGGATAAGATCTCCGAGACCGTTTGTATTGATACGGAGCCTTGGGCAGTTCTCCCTGCTGCGGAGATAGGCGGCGGTTTCGAGAACGGCGTCAAGGCGCTCTGTGGGCTCGCCGTAGCCGCAGAAAACTATCTCGCGGTACTTTTTGAGATTACGTTTGCGCAGGTCTGCGATTATTTCCTCCATTGAGGGCTCATGCTCCAGCCACAGGGGGTCGGAGCCGTAAGCGCCGTCGGCGTGGTTGCGTATGCAGAAGGTGCAGGCGCAGGGACATTTATTTGTCAGGTTGAGGTAGAGGTTATCGCCCACCTCATACGAAATAGTCATTGCTTTTGTCATATTTATCCTCCTTCGGTAAATCATATTTTTGCGGAGCAAAAATATGATTTAGTTTAGAGTTGAGAATTTAGAGTTGACAGTTGTGGTGTATCGCCTGCGGCGATATAATTTAAATAATATGAGCGCAGCGAACTCATTAACTCTTAACTCTCCACTCTCAATTCTCAACTCAATCAATATAGATACGGGGTACGCGCTTGGAGATACCGCATACCACCTCGTAGCCGATAGTACCGTATACCTGTGCGAGATCGTCGGCGGTGATACGGTCGTTTCCGTCTGTGCCGATAAGTATTACTATATCTCCCGATTTAGCTTCGGGAACATGGGATACATCTATCATGAGCTGATCCATGCAGACCCTGCCCACTATCTTGCACCTCTTGCCGCGGACGAGTATCTCACCCTTTGAACTGAGCAGACGTGAATATCCGTCAGCATATCCTATAGTTACTGTAGCGATACGCATTTCGCGGTCAGCTACAAAAGTTCTTCCGTAACTTATGCAGTCCCCCGGCTTGACGGTCTTTACATGGGATATAACGGCTTTAAGCTCCATAAGAGGTTCGAGCTCCGCAGGTATATCAAGACTTACATCGGGGTGCAGACCATAGAGTATTATGCCGGCTCTTGAAAGAGTGCTTCTCGGACTGTTCCTGTAGCATGTAGCGGCACTGTTCATGAAGTGCAGATGTTTCAGCTTTATGCCTCTGCTAACAAGCACATCGTAAGTGTCTGTTATGAACTTTTCCTGCCTGTCGGTATATTCTATATTGTCGGGAGAGTCGCTGTCCGCAACGGCAAAATGTGTATAAATGCCCTCAACGGAGAGCTTTTCTATCTTCATCATAGACTCGATCTCATCGGCGCACTCTTCGGGAGTATCATGCTTGAGACCTATCCTGCCCATACCTGTGTCTATTTTTATATGACAGCGGATGGGCTCGGCACTGTTCTTTACGAGCTCAAGCGCATACTCTGTGGAAACTACGCCCTGTATGATATTGTACATGGCTATCTCATGGGCGTATTCCGGAGGAGTATAACCGAGAATGAGTATTTCGGATCCGGGCGCGAATTTCCTTACGGCAATGGCTTCGTCAAGATTTGATACCGCGAAATACTTTATCCCGCACTGCTCGGCGAGACAGCGGACGATGTGCTCGTCGCCGTGGCCGTAAGCGTCAGCCTTTACCACAGCCATTATTTCGGTTCCCGGAGAGTTTAGCCCCCTTATGACCTCAACATTTTTTCTTAGCTTAGGGAGCGAGACCTCAGCCCATGCTCGTTTCAGATACGGCTTCATTCCGTTATCCTTCCTTTCTGTTATATGCAAAATTAAAATTTAATTACAAGTCCAAAAACGTCTTGAAATAAAATATGATGTATGTTATAATTTTAATGTATGATATTTTCGGGGAAGCGAGGTGTACTATGCTTTTCTCACTTGATTCGGGCGTTCCTGTACTTCCGGCAGACGATGCGGAGATAGACTCCGCCGGCACGGTATGCTTTACCGGACATCGTGAAAACAGCGTCATACCGTACAGGAAAGATCCGATTTACCGCAATATCACTCTGCGCACCGTTCAGCTCATGCTGTTCAGGTACATAGACATGGCTGTTGAGAGCGGCTACAGAAGCTTTATCAGCGGACTTGCCGTCGGCACCGATCTCTGGGCGGCGAAGTATGTCCTTGCGAAAAAGATTTCTGACAGCAGCATACGCCTTATAGGCGTTATGCCTTTCCTGCGCCATGCAGAGCGCTTTACATCCCAGTACAAGGATATCCTTGCAGATGTGGAACGCGGTGCTGACCTGCTTCTTGCGACCAATACCGATCCGCAAGCTGTGTACGGAAAGAGCGGCGAAAACGCTTCACCGGAGCTTTACAAGGTACGCAACTATTTCATGGCGGATCATGCGTCAGCGGTCATCTCATACTTTAATGAAGGCTCGTTCAAATCAGGAACATATCAGACGCTGAACTATGCAGTCCGCAAGGGACTGAAGATACGCCGTTTCGGTCTTGAAGACGTGTATGCGCTCATTGACGAATGCGGACCTGATATAGAGATCATACGCCGCAAGCTGGTATTTATGGACAACGTCTTTGAAGAGCCTTATTAATTATAGCACACTCTTTTATATAAATCAACAATCGGATAAGCATATCTGAATTAAAAATTTTTGAAGCGTAAAGGCAGTGAGGCTGTGAAATGGTATATCGACAAGCTGAAGGAGCTTGAAAAGACAGAGCCTGTTTATTCAGTGTGCGGCGACGACTGTGCGGTATGTCCGAGGTACGTTGCGGAAACCGAGGAAGAACTCAGGGAGACTGCTGAGTTCTGGTACAAGGTCGGCTGGCGTGACAGGATAGTTTCAACAGATGAGATCAGCTGCAGCGGCTGCGGAAGCAATGCTTCATGCGCTTTCGGACTGCTTCCGTGTGCACGAGAACACAGGGTCGCAGCCTGCGCGGAATGTGACAGCTTCAAGTGCGGCAGGATACACGAAATGCTCGAAAATTCGGCGAAAAGTCAGGAAGCCTGCAGGGCTGCCTGCGATACCGGAGAGGAGTTTATGATGATATACCGGTCTTTCTGGGAGAAGGAAAAGAACCTTAAAAAAATGCTCCTCGAATGAACACCTGTTCTTTTTCAACAGGCTGTTGAATTGTGTGTTTAAACATCAATTGGCAATTCATTTATGTTGAAAATGTGGAAAACTCTGTGGATAACCGTAACTTCGCCTTTAATTTTTAAACCTTGCAAATGGAAAAAAATTTTTATTCATTTCACGGCGGATATTTTCCGGCGGGTGTTATACGATGAGTTTATATCACTGAGATTATGATAAAAATCAAAAGAAAGACAAAAAAATGACGATCAAAAAATATGAAAGGAGCCGCAAAAATGGCTAAAAAAACAGGACACGTTGCAGTACCTTTTCTGCTCACTATCTTCATAGGACTTCTGATCCTCGGAGGCGGCGCGATGTTTGCCTGGAATTACTGGGGACTCGGAAAAAGCAATGAACCCACAGCTCCCGTGCCGAGAAAGGTGGGAGTAGTTTCCGAAGAAGACAATCACACATTGCTCCTTGTTCTTGAACCTCAGGAGTACTGTCCGCCCACATTCGTGCTTGTACGTTCCATGCCCATAAAGAAGCAGCTGGTATTTATCGGTATCCCTTCAAATACTATCGCTATCGCAAACGGCGGTCAGGCAAGCCTTATCGACAGCTATAATACAGGCGGTGCGGAATCGGCGGCAAAATTCGTGGAATCAGTATTCGGTGAGAAGATCGACAAGTACGCGCAGTTCAACGGTGACGCATTCAAGAGCGCCTGCGATATCTTCGGCGGCGTATCCTATCCTGTGAACGCTGATATCGCCGGCTTCAAGAACGACGGCAGCAATCAGTACCTCAACAGCGATCAGGCGCTTACATTCGTTACATATACCATGTTCAAGGACGGAGAGAGCGAGCGTGCGTTCACTGCTTCATCGCTCATCTCATCAATGGTGAATCAGGCGGACGGACAGAATATCGCCGGCAACCTTGACCTCAGCTTCAATACTGTAATAAACAAGCTCCAGACGAATATCACCTCCGTTGACTTCAAGGAACACAAGAACGCTATAAAATTCATGTTTGAACACGGCAACTCCATAGCTGTGACCATCACAGTGGACGGTGTTATATCAGGCAGCGATTTCATCATAAGCGAAAGCTTCATCAAGAGCATACAGGAAAAGTATTTCGGCGATAAGAAATGACAGGGATATTTGATACACACGCACATTACGCCGACAGCGCATTTGACGCTGACAGGGAGCAGGTGCTGAATGAGCTCCCGGACAAAGGCGTGAAGCTTGTCATGCTGGCGGCTTCGGGGCTTGATGATTCAGCTGAGAATATGCGGCTTGCACAGAAGTACGATTATATCTACGCAGCGGCAGGTGTTCACCCCGAAAGCATTGATGAAACTCCTGCGGACTATCTTGACAGGCTCCGTGAGATGACAGCTTCCGGGCCGAAAATAAAAGCGGTAGGCGAGATAGGTCTCGATTATCACTATGAGGGCTATGACCGTGATGCGCAGATACGCTTTTTCCGTGAGCAGCTTGAGCTTGCGGCAGAGCTTGATATGCCGGTGATAGTCCACAGCAGGGACGCGACCGAGGATACTGTGGATATTCTCAGGGAGTACCGTCCACGGGGCGTGGTACACTGCTTCAGCGGCTCTGCCGAAACGGCAAGGGAGATACTGAAGCTGGGAATGTATATCGGTTTTACAGGTGTGCTAACATTCAGAAACGCGAAGAAAGCGCTTAAAGCTCTTGAAGCTGTTCCTGCGGACAGACTTCTCATGGAGACCGACTGCCCGTATATGGCGCCGGAGCCCTTCAGAGGAAAGCGCAGCGACAGCTCCATGATAGCGTATACTGCTGCGAAGGCAGCTGAGATAAAGGGAATGCCGACGCAGGAGCTCATAGATATCACCTGTAAAAACGGAATGAAAATGTATGGCATAGAATAAAGAGAGGAGGAGAGAAATGTATTACTGCTGCGGAGTGACGGAAAAGGGCATAATGCCCCATAATGAGGACGCACTGCTCATAAACGGCAGCGTGATAGATTCAGGCTCCTCCGAACTGACTGCTGAGGCTCCGTTTTTAGCGGCTGTCTCCGACGGCGTATCCGGTGAGCGCTCAGGAGAGCTCGCTTCAAGAATGTGCCTTGAAATGCTCCGTGACAAGGGCTTTTCCGATATCTCCGACCTTGAATCGGACCTTATGGCGGTTCATCGCGGACTTGCGGAGTACAGTGAATCAGACCCGGAAATGCACAATATGCAGGCTACTGTGTGCGGAGTCGCAGTTGACGCTGATAACAGGATATTCACGTTCAACGTGGGGGATTCACGGCTGTACCGTTTCCGCGGAGGACGTATAAAGCAGATATCCCGTGACCAGTCACTCGTTCAGCTCCTCATAGATGAGGGAGCTATAACTACAGAGGAGCGCAGGACCCATGTACACAGGAATATAATCTTCCCGGTGCTTGGCAATGTTAAGTCAGCTCCGCAGATCGACATAACGGAACTGGCGGGGGGCATGGAATACGGCGACCTTCTTCTGCTGTGTACGGACGGTCTCTCGGACTATGTTTCCGTGCTCGATATCGAAGAGATACTGGAAATGCCTAAGAGCATGAAGACACGTCTCCACCTCCTTGTTGACAAGGCTCTCGAAAGCGGCAGCAAGGATAATATAACAGTTATAGCTATAGTATATACCGAATAAAACTGCACGCGGATAAGGCTGTGCAGTTTTTTTGCAGATATGGACGGAGCTTTAAAAACAGCGGAATATGTAACTATTAGCACAGAGATATCTTCTTTTTTTGCACCTTTTGCCAAAAAATTAACGAACTATAAAAAAATCGCTTTTTGATATTGACTTATCCTGATTAAAGGAGTATAATTTATATTGTATTGCAAATACTACTTATTTAACATATCAATCTGGAGGTTTTTTAACATGAGCAGAGTTTATAACTTCAGCGCAGGTCCTGCAGTTCTTCCCGAAGAAGTTCTCAGGGAATGTGCAGAGGAAATGATGGATTACAAGGGATGCGGTATGTCCGTAATGGAGATGTCCCACCGTTCAAAGGTATATGATGAGATCATCAAGGACGCAGAGAAGGATCTCCGCGACCTTATGAATATCCCCGATAACTATAAAGTAATTTTCGTACAGGGCGGCGCTTCACTGGTATTCGCAGGTGTTCCTATGAACCTTATGAAGAAGGGCAAGGCTGCTTACATCATCACTGGTCAGTGGGCAAAGAAGGCTGCTCAGGAAGCTGAGAAGTACGGCGAGGTAGTAAGGGTGGCTTCATCTGCTGACAAGACCTTCTCCTATATCCCGGACTGCTCAGATCTTGATATCCCCGACGATGTGGATTATGTATATATATGCGAGAACAATACTATCTACGGTACAAAGTTCTGGGAGCTCCCCAACACAAAGGGTCACGAGCTCGTTGCTGACGTAAGCTCATGCTTCCTCTCAGAGCCTGTTGACGTTACAAAGTACGGCGTTATCTACGGCGGCGTTCAGAAGAACGTTGGTCCTTCAGGCGTACAGATCATAATTGTCCGTGAGGACCTCATCGCTGACGGTCCCGCACTCAAGTGTACTCCTACAATGATGGACTGGAAGATACAGGCTGACAACGAGTCACTTTACAATACTCCTCCCTGCTACGGCATCTACGTATGCGGCAAGGTATTCAAGTGGATAAAGAAAATGGGCGGCCTTGAGGCTATGAAGAAGCACAACGAGAAGAAGGCAAAGATCCTTTACGATTTCCTTGACAGCAGCAAGATGTTCAAGGGCACTGTTGAGAAGAAGGACCGCTCACTCATGAATGTTCCCTTCATCACAGGCAATGAGGAGCTGGACAAGAAGTTCGTTGCCGAGTCAAAGGCAGCAGGCTTCGAGAACCTCAAGGGTCACAGAACAGTAGGCGGCATGAGAGCTTCCATCTACAACGCAATGCCTATCGAGGGCGTTGAAAAGCTCGTAGCATTCATGAAGAAGTTCGAGGAAGAAAACTCATAATTTTTCAAATTCGGAATGCAGAATTAGGAATTAAAGGTATCGCCTGCGGCGGTATATCTGAAATAAGCTGTAAGTTGATTTATAATTTGTACGCGCAAGCGTACACATCAATTCCGAATTGATTTCAAGCTCTAATAAATAAGGAAAGAGGTTTACTGAAATGTACAAGATACAGACTTTAAATAAGATCTCAGATATCGGAACAGACATATTTGACAAGAGCAAGTACTCAGTATCCGAGGACTGCGCCAATCCGGACGCTATAATGGTACGTTCCGCAAAAATGCATGATATGCAGTTCGGCGACAACCTTCTTGCTATCGCACGTGCAGGTGCAGGCGTGAACAATATCCCCGTTGAGCGCTGCGCTCAGGAGGGTATCTGCGTATTCAACACTCCCGGCGCTAACTCAAACGCTGTTAAGGAGCTTGCTATTTGCGCACTTCTCCTTTCTTCAAGAAAGATAGTTGAGGCAGCTTCATGGGCAGCTTCACTCAAGGGCACACCCGACGCTCCCAAGACAGTTGAGGGCGGCAAGTCAAAGTTCGCAGGTCCTGAGATCGCAGGCAAGACCCTCGGTATCATCGGTCTCGGCGCTATCGGCGGAAAGATCGCAAACGCTGCCGAGTTACTGGGCATGAAGGTCATCGGTTACGACCCGTACCTTTCTGTAGGCGCTGCGCTTCACCTTGAGCCGTCTGTAAAGATCGTTACAAACATAAACGAGATATATGAGAACAGTGATTATATCACTATACATATGCCTTACACTCCTCAGACAAAGAACACTATCGACGCTGAGCAGATTGCTATGATGAAGGACGGCGTTCGTCTCATCAACCTCGCGAGAGGAGAGCTCATCAACAGCGAGGCAGTAGTAAAGGCTATCGCTGACGGCAAGGTAGCTAAGTACGTTACAGACTTTGCTGACGATGTTGTACTTGGCGTTGACGATGTTATCGTTCTTCCTCACCTTGGCGCTTCAACTCCGGAGAGCGAGGACAACTGTGCGGTTATGGCTGCTGAGGAGCTTATCGAGTACCTCGAAAACGGAAATATCAAGAACAGTGTAAATCTTCCCAACGCTTCAATGAACGCAGTTGGCACAAAGGTATGCATTATCCACAAGAATGTTCCCACGACAATTGCTTCCATCACATCAGTAGTGGGCAATGAGGGAATCAATATCGAGAATATGGTAAACGCTTCCAAGAAGGATTTCGCTTACACAATGCTCGATGTTACAGGCGATGTACCTCCTGCGGTTGAAGGCAAGATAAACGCAGTTGACGGCGTTATCAGAGTAAGAGTTATCAAGTAAAAAAGCAGAGCCCGATTTTTAGACGGGTACGTATACAGAAGTTTTGCCCCGAAGCACTGTTGAGCGCTTCGGGGCAATGTTTTTTTGTGAGTAGTAAGTATTTAGTTGAGAGTTGATAGTGGAGAGTGGAGAGTTAATGAGTTCGCTGCGCTCATATTATTTAAATTATATCGCCGCAGGCGATACACCACAACTGTCAACTCTCAATTCTCAACTCTGAACTAAATCATAATTTTGCTTCGCAAAATCACATATTCCTGCTGTCGGTATAGCGTTTGTTTGAGCTGAGCAGCAGTGCCGAAAGGAGCATATATGACTTTGTAGCCGCAACGAACCTGTAAATATCAGGATCTTCTGACATATATATCTTCAGCAGGAAGCGCGAGACTACAAGCACAAAGCCAAAAGCCACCAGCAGACGGCTCTGTGATATCGTGAAGCCTGTTACTATCATCCATATCATCAGGACAAAGAAAACGACTACAAGAAAAGACGCAAACAGCTCCATAACCATTATCCCGCAGAGAAAACGGTCTTTTTCGTGTATGATATGACGGTAATTCCTGAGATCAAGCATGATCTGGGAAAATTCCGCTATTATTCCCACTACCGGAAACGGAATGAGCAGTCCGGCTTTTTTTCTGAATGCGAATGCGATGATGAAAAGCGCAAACGTCAGAGGAATGAACAGATCATAGATAAGCGAGTTGAAGGCTATAACAGCAGGCGAAGGCTGGATCATTCCGAGCAGGCTGCTGTATTTCATGAACATTTCCGTATCAATATCCGAAAAGCGGACGATACCGCATACAGCGCATATCATCGTGTATACGCAGGACAGTACGAGGAAAACATAAAATAATATGTAACCCGTAAGCTTGTATTTCCTGCGGTCAGCGCCTTTTATTTCTTCGCATACCGGACATTTTTCCGCATTTTCATCTATTCTGCTCCCGCATTTGGGACAGATACGCATTACAGTTTCCAATCGTCACAGAGCTTGTGGATAGCCTCTGTGAGCTGGCGCATATCCGCATTCGTTCTGCCGTCCGAGTCCTTGATAAGAGCGGCAAGGCGGTCCGAAGCGGCGATAAGGTCGCTGTAGGCGATATTGAAGTTTGCTGTATTCTTCCTCTTGGGTATCGGTATGGGCTCGGCGTCTACAGTTATCTCATTTTCCGCGATATCGAACTCCGCACCGCTGAATGGTACATACACATCAACGCCAAGTTCGTCCCGGAGACGCTGCGCAAAGCTCTCGGAGGAGCTTGCCTCGCCGTGGTTGACGAAGAAGCGCTGAACGCCTGATACAGCTCTTGCCCAGTCCATGAGACCGTTCACATCGGCATGACCACTGATACCGGGAAGCTGGGTTATCCTTGCCGCCACCTTGACTGTCTCGCCGAAGAGCTTTACCCGCTTGGCGCCGTCAACAAGGGCTCTGCCGAGGGTATTTCCTGCCTGATAGCCGACGAAGAGTATGGTATTCTCCTTTTTCCAGAGATTGTGTTTGAGGTGGTGCTTGATACGGCCTGCCTCGCACATACCGCTTGCGGAGAGTATGACCTTGGGGCGCGTATCCTCGTTGATAGCGCGTGAATCATCGCTGCTGACAGTTCGGATAAGGTCGTCGAAGCTTATAGGATTTATGCCGCGGCGGACGAAGGAAAGGGCTTCCTCGTCATAGCAGCTCTCACGGTTGCTTATGAATATATCCGTAGCCTCGTTGGCGAGGGGGCTGTCCACATAGACAGGGAAGCCGTCGTGATTCCTGACAAGTCCCTCGGATTTGATATGGCGTATGAAATAGAGTATCTCCTGAGTTCTGCCCACTGCGAATGAAGGTATGATAACGCTGCCTCCCCGGTCAAATGTCTCCTGGAGGACTTTTGCGAGGGAAGAGGTATAGTCCGTGGGAAGGTCATGGATACGGTTTCCGTATGTGGACTCTATCATAACGTAGTCGGCTGACGCGATATACTGAGGATCACGTATCAGGGGCTGGAGAGAATTGCCGATATCGCCGGAAAAAGCGATAGTTTTCGTGACTCCGTCCTCGGTGAGAGTAAGGAGTATGCTTGAGGAGCCGAGAAGGTGTCCGGCGTCGCGGAACAGCACCTTTATACCCTCGGATATCTCGAATTCTGTGTCATAGCGGTGAGGTACAAAGAGCTCGATAGCGCCGATAGCGTCGTCCATTGTATAGAGGGGCTCGTAGTCGGGCTCGCCTCGTCTTGCAGCCTTACGGCTTCTCCATTCCGCTTCAAATTCCTGAATGTGAGCGCTGTCACGGAGCATAACGGAGCAGAGATTGGAGGTTGCCTCGGTAGCGTGTATCTCGCCCTGAAAACCGCCGGAATACAGCAGCGGAAGGAGACCGGAGTGGTCTATATGCGCGTGGGTGAGGAGAACAAAGTCGATATTTGACGGTGAAACAGGTATCTGGACGTTCTCGAAGATATCCTCACCCTGCTGCATACCGAAGTCCACAAGGAACCTCTTGCCGCAGGCTTCTATATAGGTACAGCTGCCCGTGACTTCATGGGTAGCGCCGATAAAAGTCATTTTCATTGTATTTCCTCCTTTTGTAAATCATAATTTAACGCCGCAGGCGTTAAATTCAATTCGGAATTCGTAATTCGGAATGCGGAATTGAATGTGTCGGCTTATGCCGACATATTAAAAAAATATTTTGATCCTGTTCGCCGAATGGCGAACACCTTTAATTCCGAATCCCTAATTCCGAATTCCGCATTGTAAATCAAAATTTTGCGGAGCAAAATTTTGATTTATCTTATTTATATTATATCACATTTCATGGCGATTGTCTATAATAAAACTGTGAAAATTGACTGAAATCTGAATTTCTCTGTTACTGGTTTAATGATAAACGATAAATATTTATCGTAACAAATATACAACAAACTGTGGGATAAAACAGCTGATTTATGTTTAAACATACAATATTTAATGATAAACATTAAAAAACTATTGACAAACATTAATCAGAGTGGTATTATATATTCACAGAAACGGAGCAACTCTATGCTCTGAAAATGAACGAATACTTTTAAGGAGAGGTTAAAATGAATAAAACAAATGTAGAAGCCATAATAAAGAGAAGCAGCTTTGTAATAATGGTATTATCGCTTCTGGCAGCGGCTTTCTGTTTAGTGTCCGGGATCGAAATGGAAAAGATCCAGTCGGGAAATCTTAGTAATTATATTTTAGGATTAAGGCTGAGCTGCTTTATCTATGTCGCGGTATTTGCAGCAGCTGCGGTGATCTTTTTCAGGATATTCCGGAGCGGCAGGCCTTTTACACGGGGCAATGTATGGGCGGTAAGAGGTATTGCTGGTCTTTTTGTCGTGAAAATCATAATACAGGTGATACTTGAAGGGCAAGAGCTCGGACTTTTAAAGGCTTTCTTATTCAGAGGCAGTCAGTCGGTCTTTTTTGCTGCTCTGTTTCTTGTCATTGCTGAGATAATACGCTACGGAAAGCTTCTCCAGACCGAGTCCGACGAGACACTGTGAGGTGAGCGGATATGTCGATAATCCTTAGACTTGACCGCGTAATGGCGGACAGAAAGATAAGCCTTAATGAGCTGAGCGAAAGGGTCGGTGTGAGCAACGTCAATCTGTCAAAGCTCAAAACAGGCAAGGTCAGCGCCATACGCTTTTCAACCCTCAATGCGATATGCAGGGTTTTAAGCTGCCAGCCGGGTGATATACTCGAATTCATAGACGACGGCAGCGAAGAGTGAGCCGTTTTTCTGCCGGTTTTTCGGGACTGCTTTAAGCGGTCCCTGTTTTTTTACGCAGGGAAGCCGATATGTTGTGTCAAGCGGTAATTATGACAAAAAATAAGATAAAAATTTGTAAGAAACGATAATTGATACTTAACTCCGAATGTGATATAATTCACTTGTGAATATTCTTTTAACGGGGGCGAGGCAATGAGAGCAGGAATAATCGACAGCACAAGAAAGGCTAAATACTGGGAAAAAGTTCTCGGCAGGAGCTTTGAGTGCAAGGTCGTTACCGACGTGAACAAGCTTCCGGAATGTGATATAATCATCGTTTCCGACGCGTACTGCAGCGGCTCCATCGCCACGGTCATCGAGAATATCCGCGCTTCCGCAAAGCTTTGCAATACTCCCGCTGCGGCGGTCACTTCAGAGGGAAGCTGCGAGAATCAGGAGATACTTATGGCTCTCGGCTTCGATGATGTGATAAGGCTCCCGATATGCAATGAGCTTATGATGCGCAGAGCGAAAGCGCTTGCGACAGTAGTCCCGAACAACGATATCCACAGGTCTGTGACCATAGACAGCCTTCTGAAGCTGAAAGACGGCGAATCAGGAGCCTACTGCGTCCGTTCCGTGGATTTTACGAATATATTCCGTTTTGTCCTCAGATCTCTTGAACGCTCTCAGAAGGATACGCAGATGCTCGTATTCAGCCTAAGCGCTCACAAAAGGAGTTCCGCCGACAAATGGGAACAGGTAATGAATATTCTTTCCGAAGAGGTGCGGAAGTGCCTGAGAAGGGGAGATATATCATCAGTCTGCAGCAATGACAGGATACTTGCGCTTCTGATAGGAGCTGATGACGAAGGCGGACACCTTGTGGCTGAGCGCGTTGTGAACAGCTTTTACAGCGAGTGCGACGATGATTCGTTCAGGCTGACTTATGACGTAAGAGAAGTACGTGCTTTAGGGCATTGAACATTATTTCCTCAGATAACAGCAGATCCTGAGAGCCTTTTGTGTTCTCAGGATTTTTGCTGTTTTGTAACTTGCTATTTTTGTGAATTTGCAGTATAATGTAGGTACAAGAGCTGTGTCAGGAGGGAAAGCATGAAAGAGATCAGATTTTTCGCCGCGTTACCGGCAGCTGCGCTGCTGGCATTAACGATGCTCTGCGGCTGCGGCGATCACAATGAGAACTACAGTGAGAAGCCGGCAAAAGAAACTGTCACCACTGACGACGGGATAACCGAGTGGACTACCAAGGCTCCCTTTGAGGCTGCAACTACCGCAAAAGCTTCAAAGACCGAAAAAAACACAACAACTGCTTCCGCAGCGTCAAAGAAGAATACGACTTCAAGAACCACAACGACCAAAAAGAACAGGAAAACTACAACTTCCGCAGCAAATGCAAAAACTACAACTACCACGACCATTTTCGACAACGGCGACGGTTCATATGTTGAGTATCATTTCCGCACCCGCAGGCTCCTGAATGAGCATTTCGAGAAGCACGGTCCGGAATTTGAGGACGATTTTGACTACAGGACGCCTGCTGATTACGAAAAGGGTGCCAGCGACGTCATAAACAATTCCGAAGCACTGCACAAGACCGAAGCTGAGGACGGCGACGGAGTGTACTACATAGAAGCTACCAACGAGTTCGTAATATTGTCCACTGACGGCTATATAAGGACGTATTTCCGTCCGAACGGAGGTAAGAGCTACTATGACAGGCAATGATACGACGGAGGTAATGATATGAAAAGACTGGCTGTAGCGGCGGCTGTGACAGCTGCTGCGGTATTTCTCACCTGCGGCTGTGCAAGCAGTAAGAAGAACAGCAAAAAGAAATCCTATCCCGAAAGACCCACTGAGTGGTCTGTGGAGCAGCGTTCTGTTGAGGAGGTCACACCTCTGAGCGGCGAGGAAAAGGCTTTTATCAAGCGTGATCCGGAAAATGATGACGTTGTAAGGATAATACAGGGCGTTCTCGGCGATTCTGCCGTAAACAGCGAAAAGGACGCGCTTGACCTCATAGCTTCGTACTCGCGGGAGATGGGCTTAGGCGACGTGTACAGCGAGCTGCAGTTCACCGGCACGACGGACTACGGCGACAGGCTTGATTACAGGTTCGACCAGTATTACGGCGATATGCGGGTTTACAGCAGCTTTGTGGAGCTTACTGTGGACAAGAACTCCGGAAACAGACCGATAATTATAAACAGTACATATACCGATATGTGGGGCTTCAGTGTGAAGCCGAGGGTCAGCTCTGCCGCTGCGTTAAAGTGCGCGGCTGACAATTACAAGGTCGCGAAGGGCACAGTTCCCGTGCTGACTATTTACAGCGGTCCTGTCCTTGCGTGGATAGTGCCTGTTTCTGACAGCAGGGTAAGTGAGGTATATATCGACGCGAACAACGGAGATACCATTCATAAGGATATGAAGGTATCCTGACGGATAAAAAACAAAAGGGATACATTCCTTGCGGAACATATCCCTTTTGTTATGATTCTATTTACTTCGCAATGAAACGGTCGATCTCCTTGAGGAATTTATCAGCGTCATCTGTGTGTGCATCAAGCTCGATGGGCTTGGAGAGGTCGAGGCTGAAAATACCCATGATAGACTTTGCGTCTACCGCATATCTGCCGGAAACGAGGTCGATATCGAAGTCATACTTCATAACGATATTGACGAAATCCTTTACGTCATTGATTGCCTGAAGATTAACAGTTGTTTTAGTCATACTTTACCTCCTGTTTTCAGATGTCTGTGTTTTTTCTTGTTTATTTCTTTTTTTTGCGGCCTTTTCCCTAACCGCACATATATAATAGCACGTAAATTCCGCTGTGTCAATGGATTTGTCAAATTTTCGTCAAATTCGTATAATTGATTGAAATGGTAAAGAACTTTTTTATTCATAGCGATAGTGCATAAAAATATAAATTGAAAATTGTGCATATTTCATATAGCGTTATATGTATTATCTATAAGATAAAGGGTGTTTTATGTATAAGATATGTTTTGTGACCTTCGGCTGCAAGGTGAATCATTATGAGACAGAGTGCATGAGGTCGATGTTCCGCGATGCGGGATATGTGATAACAGATAAAGCTGTTTCAGCAGACGCGGTCGTTATCAATTCATGTACGGTCACTTCTTCCGGTGACAGCCGTGCGCTTGCGGCGCTGAGAAAGCTGCGTTCAGCCATGCCTGAGGCTGTGATAGCCCTTACCGGCTGCTATCCGCAGGCTAACCGCGGTGAGGCGGAAAAGCTCGGTGAAGCCGATATAATAACAGGTACCAAGGACAGGTCGGCAATAGTAAGAATGGTAACGGAATGCCTTGCGGAGCGCAGGCGTATAGTTGATATAAAGGCTTACAGCTCCGGAGACATATTCGAGCCGCTGAAGTGTAAGCAGTTCGACAGCAATACCCGTGCCTTCGTGAAGATACAGGACGGCTGCGACCAGTTCTGCTCCTACTGCATGATACCGTTTGCGAGGGGACGCTGCCGCTCGAAGCCCCTGCCCCTGCTTTACGAGGAGACAAGAGCCATAGCTGCCGGGGGAGTGAAGGAGATAGTCCTCTCCGGCATAAACCTTGCGTTCTACGGCAGGGAATGGGGAAGAGACCTTGCCGACGCCGTGGAGATGTGCGCCAACACAAAGGGTATAGAAAGAATACGCCTCGGTTCCCTTGAGCCGGAGCTCATGTCCGGAGAGCTGCTCAGACGGCTGAGAGCGCTGCCGCAATTCTGCCCCCAGTTCCACCTGTCGCTGCAGAGCGGCTGCGAGAAGACCCTCAGGGCTATGAACAGGAAGTATACCGCCGCGGAGTACCTTGCCCTCACGGAGCATATCAGAGGCATATTCCCGGAATGTTCCTTCACTACGGACGTAATGGTGGGCTTCCCTCAGGAGACGGACGAGGACCACAGGGAGTCCGTGGATTTCGTCAGGAAGATAGGCTTTTCGAGGGTACACGTATTCAGGTATTCACGCAGGAAAGGCACAAGAGCGGCTGACATGGAGGGACAGGTCCCGGAGAACATCAAGTCTGAGCGCTGGCAGGAAATGACAGCTGCCGCCGAGAGGGACCGTGAGCGTTACCTCAGGTATATGGTTGGGAAGACGGTGCCGGTGCTCTTCGAGCGTGAAAATTCTACAGAATTTCATCACGGATATGCACCTGATTATACATTAGTAAAGATTTCACGGAAAAATCCCGAAAAAAGTTTGCGTAATCAGATAAGAAGTGTTATAATAGAAGGGTATGGTCAGGACTGCTGCTTCGGCAGCGAGGTCGCTGACACTTAAATGCGGAATTCGGAATTCGGGATCAGGAATTATTGTATCGGCTTCGCCGATATGATCGGAAATGTGGCTTTTTAAATCTGTCACCGTAAGGCAGCACCTCAATTCCTGATTCCTGATTCCTAATTAGATTTGAAGGGAGACTGAATTATGTCCGTATTCAGAATTTACGTTGAAAAGAAGCCTGAATTTGCAGTAGAGGCTCAGTCTGTTCTCAGCGATATAAAGACTGCTCTCAGACTGAATATCTCAGGCGTCCGTATCCTCAACAGGTACGACGCAGACAAGCTCAGCGAGGAGGATTTCAAGGCTGCGGTGAATACCGTGTTCTCAGAGCCTGCCGTTGACGTGGTCTACGACGAGCTCCCGCAGGTGAGCGAGACAGACAGAGTTTTTGCCGTGGAGTATCTCCCCGGGCAGTTCGACCAGAGAGCCGACAGCTGCGAGCAGTGTATACAGATACTCCGTCAGGGAGAGCGCTGCCGCGTGAGAAATGCCCGTATCTACATAATCTCAGGCATAATCACAGACGCAGACTTCGCAAAGCTCAAATCCTACATCATCAACCCCGTTGAGAGCCGCGAGGCTTCACTGGAGACAGTAAAGACCCTCGATACCAATTACGATATCCCCACTACCGTTGAGGAGCTGGAGGGCTTCATCAACCTCAATGCCTTCGGACTTCACGCCTTCGTGGACAAGTTCGGTCTTGCCATGGACTACGACGATATCAAGTTCTGTCAGGACTATTTCCGCAACGAGGAGAAGCGCAATCCCACTATCACCGAGATACGCATGATAGATACCTACTGGTCTGACCACTGCCGTCATACCACCTTCCTCACCAACGTAGAGAACGTAAAGATAGATACTCCCTATATAAAGGACACCTACGATATGTATGTGAACGTCCGCAAGGAGCTGGGCAGAACGGACAAGCCCATGACCCTTATGGACCTTGCCACACTTGCCGCAAGAAAGCTCAAGGCTGACGGAAAGCTCCCCGACCTTGACGAGAGCGAGGAGATAAACGCCTGCTCGGTAAAGATAAAGGTGGACATCGACGGTCAGCAGGAGGACTGGATCCTCATGTTCAAGAACGAGACCCACAACCACCCCACAGAGATAGAGCCCTTCGGCGGCGCGGCTACCTGCCTCGGCGGAGCTATCAGAGACCCACTTTCGGGACGCTCCTATGTATATCAGGCTATGCGTGTGACAGGCGCGGCTAATCCCCTTGTTCCCGTTGAGGACACTATCGCAGGCAAGCTCCCTCAGAGAAAGATAACCCTCGGAGCCGCAAACGGCTACAGCTCCTACGGTAACCAGATAGGTCTCGCCACAGGTCATGTCGCTGAGGTGTACCACCCCGGCTACGTTGCGAAGCGTATGGAGATAGGCGCGGTCCTCGGAGCTGCTCCTGCCGAGAATATCCGCAGGGAACGCCCTGAGGCGGGAGATATCGTTATCCTTCTCGGCGGCAAGACAGGTCGTGACGGCTGCGGCGGCGCTACAGGCTCCTCAAAGTCCCACACTCTCGAATCTCTCGAACACTGCGGCGCTGAGGTACAGAAGGGAAATCCTCCCGAAGAGAGAAAGCTCCAGAGACTCTTCCGCAATCCTGAGGTCACAAAGATGATAAAGCGCTGCAACGACTTCGGCGCAGGCGGCGTATCAGTTGCTATCGGAGAGCTGACGGACGGACTTGTCATAAACCTCAACGCTGTGCCCAAGAAGTACGACGGTCTTGACGGCACGGAGATAGCTATATCGGAATCCCAGGAGAGAATGGCTGTAGTCATCGCTCCGGAGGACAAGGAAAAATTCATGGAGGAGGCTGCAAAGGAGAACCTTGAAGCTACCCTCGTTGCGGACGTTGTTGACGAACCCCGTCTTAAAATGGTATGGAACGGCAATACTATCGTTGACCTTTCCCGTGAGTTCCTCAACTCCAACGGCGCTCCCAAGTATACGGACATAGAGGTGGAGGCTCCCGTACTCCTTGACGACGGCGATGTGGCTGACAGTCAGGATTCATGGACACAGCTCATGTCAAACCTCAATGTCTGCTCACAGAAGGGACTTATCGAGAAGTTCGACTCCACTATCGGCGCGGGAACGGTACTCATGCCCTTCGGCGGCGTGTATCAGATGTCTCCCTCACAGGCTATGGCAGCCAAGATACCGGTACTCACCGGCGAGACCGATACCTGCTCTCTCATGGGCTGGGGCTACAACCCGGATATATCGGAGAAGTCCCCTTACCACGGCGCAATGCTGGCAGTTATCGAGTCTATCGCAAAGGTAGTCGCGGCAGGCGGCTCCTACAAGAAGTGCTGGCTCACATTCCAGGAATACTTTGAGAGGACTCAGAACGACCCCAAGCGCTGGGGCAAGCCTATGGCAGCTCTTCTCGGCGCCTTCAAGGCTCAGCTTGAAATGGGCTGCGGAGCTATCGGCGGCAAGGACTCAATGTCCGGTACCTTCGAGAAGATAGACGTTCCGCCTACTCTCGTTTCATTCGCCGTGTCCACCTCAACTGCGGACAAGGTAGTGTCCACGGAGTTCAAGGGCGTAGGAAACACGGTAATATCAATAGTTCCGGAGTATGACAGCTACGGACTGCCAAAGTTCGACAGCATAAAGGCCTGCTTCGACAGGGTGGAGCAGATAATAAAGGACGACCGTGCCAACGCGATTTGGACAAACGGCTACGGCGGCTTTGCAGAGGGTATCGCAAAGATGTGCTTCGGCAACAAGATAGGCTTTGAGTTCACCTCACGCCTCAGCGGCAGGGAGCTCTTCAAGCCTCACTACGGCGCGTTCATCATCGAGCTGAAGGGCGACGCGAAGGACGGCGAGACCGTTATCGGCAAGACTGTATCCGACTACAAGATACTCTGCATGGACTATACAGTGAGCCTCGACAACTTACAGAGGATATGGGAGGGCAAGCTGGAGCCCGTATTCCCGTGCCGCATAAAGACCACGGACGCAACTCCCCAGACCTATTCCTCACCCAACCGCATACAGCTTTCAGCTTCCACAAAGATAGCGAAGCCGAGAGTTCTCATACCCGTATTCCCAGGAACCAACTGCGAGTACGACACAGCGAGAGCCTTCGAGAAGGCAGGGGCAAAGCCTGAGGTAGTCGTTATCCGCAACCTCTCCGCAGGCGATATCGAGGAGAGCGTAAGGTACTTCGAGAACGCTGTGAGATGCTCCGAGATAATCATGATACCCGGCGGCTTCAGCGGCGGCGACGAGCCTGAGGGAAGCGGAAAGTTCATCACCGCGTTCTTCCGCAACCCGAAAATAAAGGACGCAGTCCACGACCTCCTGAAGAACCGTGACGGACTTATGCTGGGAATCTGCAACGGCTTCCAGGCTCTCATCAAGCTGGGACTTGTTCCCTACGGCGAGATAATCGACATGGCTGACGACGCTCCCACACTTACCTTCAATACCATAAACCGCCATCAGTCCATGATGGTCAATACACGTATCGCCTCCAACAAGAGCCCATGGCTCTACGGCTGCGAGGTGGGAGATATACACACAGTCGCCATATCACACGGCGAGGGACGCTTCGTAGCTCCGGCAAGTCTCATACAGCAGCTTGCGAACAACGGACAGATAGCCACCCAGTACGTTGACCTTGACGGCAATCCCACAATGGATATCCGCTACAATCCCAATACCTCCATCGAGGCTATCGAGGGCATAACTTCTCCCGACGGCAGGGTATTCGGCAAAATGGGACACTCCGAGCGTAAGGGCAGCTATATCTGCAAGAATGTTCAGGGCGAGAAAGACCAGAAGATATTCGAGAGCGGCGTAAAATACTTCAGTTAAGAACTAAGAGCTAAGAACTAAGAACTAAGCAGGGGCGGATATTATCCGCCCTTTTTGTTATCCTCACGGATAATGTAACATGAACCCACTGTAGGGGCTGGCGTCCCCGACAGCCCGTGCCTTTTTTAGCCGTTAGCCTGTAGGGGCTGATGCCCACATCAGCCCGACAATATGTATCGAAGCTCACATATTCTCTCCTTCCTTCCCTTCGTATGTTATGCACAAATAAAATGAATATTATTGTTAAAAATAAACGAAGGAAGGAAGGGGGGATTTTTATTGCATTCCCCAATACCATGACATTGTATTTTTGAAAGACCTGATATCAAGCTCTTTTTTTGCCGCTTTTAACGAATCCATACTCAATCCTATCTCCTTTGCCTTTTCTGTGAGGAGCTTAACTGGCTTCGCTTCGCCGCTTCCCAGCTCCGACATGAGGAACTGCCTTGCGAGGTCGGTCTGCCTGGGCTGTGGAGCAGCAAGTCCCATGAGGATATTCTCAGGGTCAGCCTCGCACTCTCCCTCAAAGGTGAACTCATTGTTCTCACCGAGCCTGAACGCCACGGGCTTTCCCTCTCTGGCAAGGGAGTTCTTTATCTGCATGACTATGCGCCTGTCCTCGTCGTGCCTGTCCCTTGCTACGAGAAGAACGCTTCTTGCCGCCACCGTCAGGTCTATGGAGCCAAGTCCGCGGTAAGCCGCCTTAGCCCCCATGTTCTTGTTCATGTGACCGATGAGGACTACCGCCGTGCCGAACTGCTCCGCGAGATTCGAGAGATAGGACATGACGGGACGGACTTCGTTCGCTCTGTGCATATCCACCTCCGCTCCGAGATAAGCCTGCAGAGGGTCGAGGATAACGAGCCTTGCGCCGGTCAGCCTCAGGACTTCATCGAGCCGTCCGTCGGTAATGGTCAGAGGGGACAGGCTCTCGTCAACTCCGCTTATGTAGCCGCAGTCGGCGTCTGCCGCGAGAAGTCTCGGCTTCACTGTATCCGCGAGACCGTCCTCGGCGGTCTGAAAGATAACGGGCTGAGGGTACAGCTCCTCACCGGTAAGAGGGTCTTTCGTCTCACCTGTGACAGTTCTTCCCCTTGTGAGGGCGGCGGCTATATTCAGCGCGAGAGTTGTCTTGCCCTCGCCGGGGTCGCCCTGGATTATAGTCACCTTGCCGTAGGGGATATAGGGATACCACAGCCATTCGGTCTTGGTCTCCTTTATTTTTGCCATGTTGTACATACCGGTCATTGTTACCGCCTCCGTGAAAGAATTTTTCACAATAGGGCTGAAAACGGACTTTATTCAACCGAAAACAGTTGAATATTGAAAAAGTTTTTCTGAAATTCAGCGTATTAGACAATTTGCTGCATATAATATTGTGTATTTGTAACACTTATCACTGATAATTTGTGACCGCCGGCTGTGCAATGTTCATATTTTTGTATTGACTGCCTGAGAAAATTAGTGTATAATATAAATAAGGTTACATGGATAAGCTGTAACAATTTTTTGGATAAGGAGATATGCTATGAATAATATACTATTTGCCGCATCAGAGTGCGTTCCGTTTATAAAGACTGGCGGTCTTGCGGACGTTGTCGGCGCTCTTCCGCAGTACATCGACAAGAAAAACTTCGACGTAAGAGTCATTATGCCTTATTATACCTGTATACCGGCTAAGTACAGGAACGAATTCAAGTATGTCCACCATTTCTATATGGATTACGGCATGAGAAGCGAAGGCGTCCATGTCGGCATAATGGAGTATGAGTACAACGGGATAAAGTTCTATTTCGTGGACAATGAGTACTATTTCAAGTGCGATACTCCTTATTCTCCCGACCTCAGGTGGGACATCGAGCGCTTTACCTTCTTCTGCAAGGCGGTACTCGCCATACTTCCCGTTATAGGCTTCCGTCCCGATGTGATACACTGCCACGACTGGCAGGCGTCCATGATACCGGTGTTCCTGCACTCCACCTTTGCCACGAACCCGTTCTACAGCGCCACAAAGACCATAATGACAATACACAACCTGAAATTCCAGGGCGTGTGGGATATAGATACCTTCAAGTTCAATACGGCTCTGCCTGACTATATGTTCACCCCGGACAAGCTGGAGTTCCACAAGGACGCCAATATGCTCAAGGGCGGTCTTGTCTACGCGGACTATATAACCACAGTCTCAGAGACCTATTCCGAGGAGATAAAGTATCCCTTCTACGGCGAGCAGCTTGACGGACTTCTCCGTGCCCGTTCGGCTTCACTGAGAGGTATACTCAACGGCATAGACTACAAGGTGTTCGACCCAGCGAATGATGAAAAGATATTCGCCAAGTTCGACGCGAAGACAGTCAAGGCGAAAAAGGCTGAGAACAAGCTGAAGCTTCAGGAGCAGCTGGGACTTCCTTCCGACAAGAACAAGTATATGACGGCTATAATATCCCGCCTTACCGACCAGAAGGGTCTTGACCTCATAAACTACGCTATGGAGCGTATCTGTGACGCGAACACGCAGTTCGTCATCATCGGAACAGGCGACCCCAAGTATGAGAATATGTTCAGGCACTATCAGTGGAAGTACCCTGAGAGAGTTTCCGCCAATATCCTCTATGACGACGACCTCGCCCACAAGGTATACGCCGCGGCGGATACTATCCTTATGCCGTCGCTGTTCGAGCCCTGCGGACTTACGCAGCTCATAGCCCTGAGATACGGCACTCTGCCGATAGTCCGCGAGACAGGCGGTCTGAAGGATACGGTGCAGCCATATAACGAGTTTGACGGCACAGGAAACGGTTTCTCCTTCGCGAACTTCAACGGCGACGAGATGCTGTCTGTGATAAATTACTCAAAGAGCATCTACTTCAACCACCGCAAGCAGTGGGACAAAATGGTGCAGAGAGCGATGGGACAGGACTTCTCGTGGAACAGCTCTGCCCGTCAGTACGAGGGTATGTACAACTGGATGATAAACTGGTAATAAATAAGCTTTATGAGGGCGGAATCCTTCCGCCCTTGCTTGATAAGTGGAGAGTAGTAAGTGGAGAGTTGAGAGTGGAGAGTGGAGAGTTACGTAGGGGCGGCGACTAATGCGTAATTATTGCGCCGTAAGCGATGTACAGGTAAGGGTGTTGTTAAGGGTAAGCGAGTTTACGAGCGAAACGTGGCAAGCGGTCGAGCTGGCTCAGCTCGCAACTCTCAACTCTAAACTGTCAACTAACGAAAAAGGACGATTCAATGAACAAACTCAAAGGTGCGATATTCGATATGGACGGTCTTATGATAGACACCGAAAAGCTCTATCTGAAATTCTGGATACTGGCGGCAAAGGACTACGGCTACGACATGAAGCCGGAGCACGTCTACGCTATCCGCAGTATGGCGAGAAAATTCTCCATACCAAAGATAAAGAGCTTTCTCGGCGAGGACTGTCCCACAGAGGAGATACGCGCTCACAGGACAGAGCTTATGAGGGAGTACATAAAGGAAAACGGTATAGAGGTCAAGAAGGGGCTCTTCACCCTGCTGGACTATCTCCGTGACAAGGGTATAAAAATGGCTGTGGCTACCGCGACTCCCAGCAACAGGACAGAGGAGTATCTGCATACTATCGGAGCCTATGACTATTTCTCGGCTATGGTCTGCGGAGATATGATAACCAACGGAAAGCCTGCTCCCGATATATACCTTACAGCAGCAAGGGAGCTTGGGCTCCCGCCGCAGGAGTGCGCCGCCTTTGAGGACTCTCCCAACGGCATAACCGCTGCCCATGCCGCAGGCTGCCATGCCATAATGATACCGGATATGACTCAGCCGGAGGCGGAGCTTGAACCTAAGCTGTCGGCGGTATATGAGAGCCTTGACATGGCAGTGGAATACTTTGAAAGGAGCTCTGGGCAATGAGCGTTTCGGAAATATTTGAGATACCAAAATACTACTACTTTGAGAGCGGCAACGACTTTTCAGGCAGCAAGGGTGACTTCTCCTATAAGATCGTCAACGATGAGAAGCTGAAATGCATGACATGGCACGGGAGACTGTGTTCCATGAAGGCTGAGATAGAGCATGAGGCTGAGTTCGACAGAACTCCGGAGGGCTTTGCCGATATGGTAAAATGGCTGGAGGAGCAGTTTCTTTTAAGTGAGTAGCAGTAAGTTGAGAGTTGAGAGTGGAGAGTTGAGAGTGGAGAGTTGAGAGTGGAGAGTGGAGAGTTAATGTGTTTGCTGCGCTCACATTATTTAAATAATATCGCCGAAGGCGATACCACAACTGTCAATTCTCAACTCTCAACTCTCAACTTACAAAAGGGCGTTGACAAAAACGGATAGTCGGACTATAATTATATTGAGTAATTGTATCTGCCCGATACTTAATATTATATACATTATTTTACGGAGGAAATATGGATATTATAATCGTAGGCTGCGGCAAGGTCGGTTCTTCCCTTGCTGAAGTGCTAAGCAACGAACACAATGTCACCATAATAGACAAGAAGGAAGCACTGGTCGAAGCAGCTTCAAATGATTTCGACGTTATGGGCATAGTGGGCAACTGCCTTCAGACTGATGTGCTGGAAGAAGCCAATGTTTCAAAGGCGAATATTCTTATCGCAGTTACAGCTTCCGATGAGGTCAATATCCTCTCGTGTCTGATAGCCAAGAAAATGGGCGTCCGCCACTGTATAGCCCGTGTGCGCAGCCCCGAATTCGACAGACAGCTCGTATTCATGCGTGAGGAGCTGGGTATCAGCATGATGGTGAATCCGGATTATAACGCCGCCAACGAGATAGCAAAGGTACTGCGCTATCCGGAGGCTATAAATATAGAATCCTTCGCAAAGGGAAGGGTAGATCTCGCGGAGATACGCATAACCGCGGGAAGTATCCTCGACGGAGTGGCTCTCAGCCAGCTTTCACGCAGAATGAGGCTCGATGTGCTTATATGCGCCGTTCAGCGCGGCGAGGAGCTTACGATACCCAACGGCAATTTCGTTCTCCGTTCAGGCGACAAGATACACATGACCGCTTCTCACAGCAATATGGTAAAGTTCTTCAAGAGCATAAGCGCCGCTTACCGCGAAAAGCGTGTAAAATCGGCAGTCCTTATCGGCGGCGGAAGAGTTGCCTATCATCTTGCGCAGCAGCTCATAGAAATGGGAGTCAAGGTAAAGATAATCGAGATAGACCATGAACGCTGCCTTGAACTCTCAGACAGGCTCAACAAGGTGGATATCTCATGCGCCGACGGTACAGACCACGATATTCTTGAGGAAGAGCGTGTTTACGCCGCAGACGCTGTGGTCACACTTACCGGCATAGATGAGGAGAATATACTTCTCTCGCTCCTTGCCAAGAACAACGGCGTGGAAAAGGTGGTAACAAAGGTAAACAGAATGTCCCTCATGCAGCTTTCGGACACCCTTGACCTTGACAGTATCATCTCTCCCAAGACTATCACGGTAAACCAGATACTCCAGTATGTCCGCGCAAAGCAGAATTCTCTCGGCAATAATGTCACTACGCTGTACAGACTGGTAAATGACAGACTTGAAGCGATGGAGTTCATAGTACGCGACAAGAAGGATTACGTGGGCATACCGCTGAAAAAGCTGAAGCTCAGGAGCGGTATCCTCATAGCCAGCATCGCAAGAGGCAATGAACTCATTATCCCCAAGGGAGACGACTGCCTTATGCTGAATGACAGCGTGGTCGTAGTTACCACTACAAAGGGTATGCACGACCTTAGCAATATCTTTGACTGAGGAGCGTACTGCATAATCTATGAATTACAGAATGATATCATACATTATGGGACAGATACTGAAGGTCGTGGGACTGTTCATGCTCCTTCCCATAATTGTGGGCTTTATTTACGGGGAACAGCACGTTGTCGCTTCATTCGGCATACCCTTAGCCATAACGATGGCCACAGGCTTCGGGTTCACACTGAGAAAACCTGATAACAATGCGATATACTCGATGGAGGGCTTTGTCAGCGTAGCTGCCTCGTGGGTGACTATGTCCTGCATAGGCGCTCTGCCCTTCGTTATATCCGGAGAGATAAAGGATTATCCCAGCGCTCTCTTTGAGACGGTATCGGGCTTTACCACTACTGGTGCCACTATACTTTCCGATGTTGAAGCCATGTCGCGCTCCTGCCTTTTCTGGAGGGCGTTTACCCACTGGCTGGGCGGTATGGGAGTCCTCATGTTCGTGCTTGCCATAATGTCCAGCAACGATTCCCGTACAATGCATATGATGCGCGCGGAGTGCGCGGGACCAAAGGTTGGACGTCTTGTTTCAAAATCACGTTTTTCGGCGCGTATCCTTTACAGCATATATATAACCCTTACGCTGTCAGAGGCGATACTGCTCATGTGCGGCGGTCTGCCGCTGTACGACGCGGTCATACACGCCTGCTCGTCGGCAGGTACAGGCGGCTTCTCCATGTGGGGAGACAGCATAGGACACTACCACAGCGTTTACGTTGAAATGGTGGTGGCTGTATTCATAATACTTTTCGGCGTGAACTTCAACCTTTACTACTATCTGATAATCAAAAAGTTCTCACTGGCATACAAAAACGAAGAGGTGAGGACGTATTTCGGCGTTATAATCGCCGCTACAGCCATTATCGCGGTCAATGTACACAAGCTCTACAACGGAGTTGGCGATACCCTGAGGCATACCTTCTTCATGGTGGCTTCAACTATGACCTCGGCAGGCTTTTCCACTACGGATACGGCGAAATGGCCTGTGTTCTCGCAGACTCTGCTGCTCATGCTCATGTTTGTGGGTTCATGCGCCGGCTCTACCGGCGGCGGAATGAAGGTTTCGAGAATAATGATACTCATAAAGACGGGTATCAAGGAACTCAAATATATAACCAATCCCCGCGCGGTATCGACTGTGAAAATGGACGGCAAGCCCGTGGAAAAGGACGTTGTCCGCGGCGTAAGCAATTACCTTATACTGTTTATGATGCTCATGTGCGTATCAGTGCTGCTGGTAACGCTCAACGGCTTCTCCATAGAGGAATCTGTTTCTGCGGTAATAACCTGTATGAACAATATCGGTTTCGGTGTGGGACGCTTCGGACCTGCCGGAAATCTCAGCGGACTCAACGCGTTTTCAAAGGTGGTGCTCTGTTTTGATATGCTTCTCGGCAGACTGGAGATATATCCGCTCATCATGCTCTTTGTACCGAGAAGGAGATAAGCAATAACGGGACATACAGTCTGGGGAGGCAGTATGCCCCTGAAATAAGGGAGGAATGTTAATGAAGAAATTCTTGTCAGCACTGGTCTCTGCGGCAGTTTGCGCCTCGTCGCTGGCAGCCGTTCCGGTCGTCGGCGCAGCAGGGACAGAGATCATACCGCCGGGGATATCGGTGGGCGCAGCCATTCCGTCTTCCGGTACCTGCGGAGATAATGCGAAATGGGAGGCAGACGGTTCGACTCTGCGAATTACCGGAACAGGCGCGATGACCAGCTATTCCATAAGCACAAGCACACCGTGGTACGGCCGCAGGACCAGGATAACAGATATCGTCATAAGCGACGGTATCACCGAGATAGGTGCCTGTGACTTCGCCGAGCTGAGCGCGACGTCAGTATCTATCCCGAACAGCGTGACTTCCATAGGAAGAGGAGCTTTTTCAAACTGCAGGTCGCTGCAGAGCATAGAGATACCCGAATCCGTTACCTATATATCCGCTCAGGCGTTCAGGAACTGTTCAGCCCTGAAGGAAATATACATACGGAACCCGAAATGCACCATAAGCGGTTCAGCGGGTACTATATGTACCCTTGAAACTGAAAATACGGTATATTTCAACGGTACCATATGCGCTCCCGCCGGCTCTAAGGCTGAGGAATACGCCAATGCGTACAAATATAATTTCCGCGCGGTCGGTTCGTCAGAGGGGACGGCCACAACGCAGACCTCCACAACTACAACTACTACCACTACAATAAGGATAACAACTACTACAACTACCCGGACTTCCACAACATCTTCTGCTACATCTTCCACTACATCGACAGTAACAACAACGGTACCGCCGGTAAACAACGACTATAAGTCCGGCGACGTGAACAACGACGGACTTGTTGATGCCGTTGACGCCAGCCTTGTGCTTGCGGAATACGCGCTGAGATCGTCCAGTCAGAACGGAAAATTTGATGACAGGCAGAGCAAGGCAGCAGATGTTGATCATGACGGAATGGTCGATGCTGTTGACTCATCAAAAATACTTGCTTATTACGCGTATCTTTCTTCAAATGAAAACAGCACACTGACCATTTCTGAGTTTATAGACAGAAAATAAACAATAAATGCCTGATTCAGACAGGCGGTTCTTGGAGATGGAGAAAAAACATGAAAAAATTGATAGCCGCGTTTCTTGCGGCAGTAATGAGCGTTTCTCTTGCAGCCGTTCCGGTTGCCGACGCAGCAGGGACAGGAATGATAACGCCGGGAATATCGGTGGGCGCTGCCATCGCGTCGTCCGGTTCGTGCGGAGATAACGCAAAATGGGAATTTGACGGTTCAACGCTTAGGATCACGGGAAAGGGTGCGATGACCAGCTATACCATAAGCACCAGTACGCCGTGGTACGCGCGCAGGAGCAGCATATCAAGCATAGTGATAGGTGAGGGTATCACTGAGATAGGCGCCTGCTGTTTCGCGGAGCTGAATGCGTCATCGGTATCAATACCGAACAGCGTAACTGAAATAGGCAGAGGTGCCTTTTCAAACTGCAGATATCTTTCAAAGGTGGAGATACCTGCGTCGGTGACTTATATATCCGCTCAGGCTTTCAGGAACTGTTCCGGTCTGAGAGAAATATATATCTGGAACCCAAAATGTACGGTAAGCGGTTCACCGGGTACGATATGTACGATGGAAACGGAAAATACAGTATATTTCAGCGGAACTATATGCTCATACAGCGGTTCAAGGGCTGAGACCTACGCAAAGTCCTACGGATACAATTTCCGTTCGCTCGGTACGCCGCCTGCCACGACGACTACCACCACAACGACTACAACAACCACTACGACCAGAAAGACAACAACTACAACCACAACAACGCAGAAGCCAACGACTACCACGACGACTACCACCACAACAACACAGAAACCGACAACTACCACTACCACCACTACAACCACAACAACACAGAAGCCGACAACTACCACCACTACCACAACAAAGCCTTATGTGGTAAGCGTAAAGGCGTCGCTGAGGATATCAGCCGAGCCTGAAAAAACGACCTATACCATAGGTGAAAAACTCGACCTGAGCGGCGGTCTGCTGGGATGTTCCCTGACCGAGACCTACAGCAGCGGCAATGTCGAAAAAAGGGAACTGCCGTATATCGAAATGAATGAGTTCCGAATGCGGCAGAACAATATTTCCTGTGATACCGGCGCTTTTGACAGCACAAGAGCGGGAAGGTATAAAATAAGGTTCACATACAGCTATATGGGAGCTGAATCATCTGCGGAGCTGCCTGTTGAGGTAAAGGCTCCTGCTACAACAACTACAACGACCACCACTACCACTACAACTACTACAACGACCACCACTACCACCACTACCACTACAACGACGACAACTACTCCCACCACTACGGCTGTGACCACGACGCGTTCCGCAAGACCGACTATCGAGATAGAAAAAGAGCCTGACAAGGTCAGCTACAAGCTGTTTGAACAGCTTGACCTGAAGGGCGGAAAAGTCAGGATAAGCCATATGAACCCTGAAGGCATGACTATCTTTGATTCGGTGCCGATGGACGACCGCAGGATAAAGGTGGAAACGAACTATCAGTCGTGGAATACCGGAACTTATTTTGTAAGACTTGTATATTCCGAGGGAGGCGAGTCGGCTTCTGCCGAATTCAGCGTCAGGGTGTCTCCGTTTGACTTTACCACTTCAACAACGGTGACTGCTGCTGTTACTACCACTACAACGACTGCAACAGTCACGACAACGCCGGTAACTTCCACAACAACGAAAAAAACTACAACGACCACAAGAAAGACCACTACGACCACGAAAAAGACGACAACTACTTCAAGGACTACCGCCACGACTACAAGAAAGACCACCACGACTACAAGAAAAACCACCACAACTACGAAAAAGACCACAACGACACGCAGGACCACTACAACTGCTGTTACGACTTCAACAACGACCACAACTGCTCCGCCCGCGCATCAGAATGAACGCAAACTGGGCGATGTGAACGGCGACGGTATGGTCGACGCGGTGGATTCAAGTCTGATACTTTCGGAGTATGCCGCGCTTTCGTCGGGAAAACCGGGAAAGTTCAGCAATGAGCAGAAAAAAGCGGCTGATGTTGACGAAAACGGCATGACCGACGCGGTGGACGCTTCAATGGTACTTGCCTATTATTCCTATCTCTCAAGCGGCGGCAGTATTGCCGATATGAGGGAATGGCGGAAAAAATAGCTAAGTATCCACGGCGAAACCAACGGTATAAATGGAATAAATGACAAAAAAGACGGCTTTTTGAGGTATACCCTTGACAAGCCGCCTTTTTTTGAGTATAATATATCAGTGCGCAGATTTTATACCCTTTTGAGGGTACTGCCCACTTATTATAATGTAAAGGAGGAAAAATATGCCTACATTTAACCAGCTCGTTCGTAAGGGCAGAAAGGATCTTGAGACAAAGTCAACAGCTCCTGCTCTCCAGAAGGGCTACAATGCAAAGAAGAAGGTACAGATCGACCTGAGCTCACCTCAGAAGAGAGGCGTTTGCACAGCTGTAAGAACTGCTACACCTAAGAAGCCTAACTCAGCTATGAGAAAGATCGCCAGAGTTAAGCTCACTAACGGCTATGAAGTAACATCTTACATTCCCGGTATCGGTCACAACCTTCAGGAGCACAGCGTCGTTCTCATCAGAGGCGGACGTGTTAAGGATCTCCCTGGTGTGCGTTACCACATCATCAGAGGTACTCTCGACGCTCAGGGCGTTGCTAACCGTAATCAGGCTCGTTCCAAGTACGGTGCAAAGAAGCCCAAGCAGAAGTAAGAGAATGCTTCGGAGCAGTCAGCGGCAGGCTGCATGAAAAAATGCCGTTCATTCATTATAATATAGGATAACTACTACCGCAGGATAATGCGGAGATCATATAGATTAGTTCGATTGATCCTCTGCATTGGCTCCTGACACACCTGTCGGCGAAGGCACGCCGGTAATAAGGCAGTAACCGACAAGGTTTGAGTACCTATGAATTCATCAATCTATATGAAGGAGGGAAGCGAAAATGCCAAGAAGAGGTAAAATCGCAAAGCGTGATGTATTACAGGATCCTGTATACAATTCAAAGCTCGTTACACGTC
>JAEEGJ010006031.1_pt1 | contig 36975 bp, 27 predicted proteins | sample 8958761 | NCBI WGS metagenome assembly JAEEGJ01 (sample SAMN16246546, study PRJNA631951) | gut metagenome | biome: gut microbiome; feature: rumen; material: RS-attached | host: Bos | place: Iran: Karaj | collected 2018-10
AAAGGACAGTACTTATACCACGCTCATTCAAATAGGCTGATATTTTTTCTGCCAGAGATTTTGATTCTTCCTTACTTAAATTGATAATGATTAAAACTTTTTTCATGCAATCCTTTTCACTATTTTCCGTTACTTTATTGTTAACTTATGGTAAAGTTCCCAAAACCTTTGCTATTTTTGCAGTTTCTGAATGAGTGAGGCGTGAATACAAAGGAATATGTGCACAGCGCAGATAAAGTGATTTTGAATGTAGACATTCTTCAGACAATTCATCGTATTTTGCGATGATTGAATCTGCAAATGCCGGCTCAATTTCAATTTCCTTTCTTGCAGCGTACTGCTTTACATCCTTAAACGGACTGTTCAGAATAAGAGGGAAAGAGCTTATTGTTGTATACTCTTCAAGCTCGCGGGCAAACATTTTATGTCTGCCGGCCATGCAGGAATGCTGATACATTGCAAAAATCTCTTTGCGGGCCTTTTCATTACGCTCATATTCTTTAATCTGAACACAGGCAAGTGCACAGTTAATATCAGGCAAAAGGTCAGTTTTAGGTGCTTCATCAACGTATTTTTTCAGAACAATCCATTCACGTCTACCGGGAGCAAACAAAACTGCACCGCCACCTGCTGTAATTACATCGCGTTCCTCAAGCCCCATTATTGTGTAAAGCCCGAATGAACCAACAAGCTTCTTTTCTGTTTCAACATCATTTTCATCGCGCACAGAATAATAAGCACCTGCACTCTGCGAAATATCTTCAATTACCGGGATTCCGATTCTGCAGATTTCATCAAGCTTTGGAACAATACCTTCTGTTTCATGCAAAAGCAGGACTCTTCCACCCTTTTCTACGCCCTTCTGAACTATTTCTTCAGTAAGTACACCCGTAGTTTCATCAACATCAAGAACTACCGGCTCCATTTCCAGAGAAACAACTGTCTGATACTGCCAGGCCGGAGCAAGCGCAGACATCATAATTTTAGAAGCTCGCTCAACACCAAGAGACTGGAGTGCATATTTTAAGGCTACAGAGGGACTTCTAAGGGCAATAGCCCCGTCGCATTTAGTGAATTCCTTAACCTGCTGGATTAATCTGCCGTTCAACTCACCTGGTCCGATTTTTTCATCAACCATACAGGTAAGTACGGCATCCATTTCTTTTCTACGAATAGTTGTACTGTAAGTCTGTATCATTTATTGTATTTCGATAATTTTCTGCAATTCTTTTGCATTAAATAACTTCCGTATATTGAGCATAATCAGATAACCTGTTTCTTCCCTGATTACTCCTTCAATATATTCGGAACCAATTCCACTGAGCATCTGCGGAGGATCTTTTACATCCTCTGCTTTTACTGTTACAACGCGTGCAACCTTATCAATAATAATACCGATTTTGCTGTTATCGATATTGAGGATAATGAACCCGCCTTCAAAATCAACGGCATCACGAGACATTGCCTGTATTCTGAATCGCTTATGCAAATCAATAATAGGAATAATTTCTCCACGAAGATTGATAATACCTTCAACGTAGTACGGTGCATTTGGAATAACACGCACATTCTGGAGTCTTACTATCTCTTTTACATCCATGATATTGACACCATATAACTCTTCTCCAAGCTGGAATGTTACTAATTGAAATTGAGATTCATCAGCCATAATTACTCCTAAATAAAAAAGATTTCTTCTTTTTTTATCACCTTTAATAATACTCTGAAAATTAAGGTTTTGCAACATAAAGTGCAAATAATACAGCCTGGTTTAATCAACAGAAAACAGCGTAATTGCATCCACAACTTTAATTCCAGCCTCTTTCAGTACCTGAGCGCAGTTTTCCAGGGTGGAACCGGTGGTGCAGACGTCATCGATGATGCAGACTCGGTTTGGGAACTCACCTTTGAACGGTTTTAATAGCTTTTGTACCTCCTTTTGTCCGACAAGAAAATAGGACTTGCCGATTGTTTTAAGTCTCTCTTCCCTGTCCAGTTTTTTCTGCTGGCCTGTAGATTTGCGTTCAAGCAGAGGCAGGACTGTAAATCCAAACCTGTATTTAAGCTGCCCGCAAAGCTCGTCAATCTGGTCCCACCCTTTTTCCTGTATTTTGCCTGGTCGGGGTGGCACAGGAACAACAACTTTCACATTTTTCATTTTAAGTGCTTCTGCCACAAACTTTGCAAAAATGTCCGACAATGACCTTACACCGACTGATTTCCACAAAAACATTAAATCCTTATTCCACAGCCTGTATGAAAAAAGCGGCCACACCGAATCTGTATGAACAAGAACCGGTGTTTCGCGGCATTGCAAACAGACATCATTTGCAGAAATCAGCTCCTTGCCACACTTACGGCATCTTTCCGCGTTAAAGGAGTAAAAAATGGAAAAAGAATTGTTTCGACACTCCCTGCAGAGCGGATAATACCAGGTTGTTTTACCGCACACCACACAATGTTCGCCACCAGAAATAAAAACAAAAAGCAGGCGCAGCAAAGCCTTCAGGAACCTGACAACCACAAATGACATTCTGTTCACATACTATTAATAGTCAAAACATGAAGAAAACAGGAAGATTTTTATAAAAAAATGTGAAGAAAAATTAAAAAAATGTGAATTAATGTGAAAAATGATTACCGGAGCAAGTTCTACAATGTCATCTGAATTATAGACCGGAAAGCTCTTTTTTCCAGCGGCTTATAGTTTTCAACGCATCGAGCGGCGTCATATTATCAGGGTCAGCAGACAAAATCTCTGCTATAATGATTTCTTCATCACTGAAGAGTCCCGGTGCACTAACACTGTTTATTTTCTGCGAAGGGATTTCTTTTTCTTCCGGCAGGACAGGCTTTTCGGAAGCTGTTGCCTGAATGTGGCTCAAAATTACATTTGCCCGGTCAATAACACTCTGCGGAATACCGGCAAGCTTTGCAACATGAATACCGTAAGAGTTTTCCGTAATGCCTTCTTTTACTTTGCGGAGGAATACAACAGTTCCATTCTGCTCTGAGATTTCAAGACAAAGCTTTTTTAACGAAGGGTGCTCCATCCTTGTAAGCTCATGATAGTGAGTTGCAAATAAAGTCCTGCATTTTATTGAATCAATAAGATATTCAGAAACAGCACGGGCAATAGCAAGTCCATCCTCTGTGGAAGTTCCGCGCCCTACTTCATCCATAATAACTAAAGAACGTGTAGTTGCCGCACGAAGAATATTGGCTGTTTCCATCATTTCTACAAGGAAGGTTGATTCGCCTTTTGCAAGATTATCAGAAGCACCAACACGGCAGAAAATCCTGTCTGTAATTCCGATTCTGGCCTTTTTTGCAGGTACATAAGAGCCTGTCTGGGCAAGCAGAGCAATCAGAGCATTCTGGCGCAGATAGGTTGATTTACCCGCCATATTCGGACCGGTAATAAGATTAAAGGCAGGAATGCCGTCATCATCAGCACTGAGCAAGGAATCATTCGGCACAAACTCACCGGTTGGCAGATGATTTTCTACAACAGGATGACGTCCTTCGGTAATTTCAAAAACAGTAGATTCATCTATAACCGGACAAACCCATTGATTTTTTATTGCAGCAAAAGAAAGCGCAGAAATAACATCCGTATCGGCAACCTCATCTGCAATCTGCAAAAGATAGTTTATGTAAGCGTGCAGCGAATCTCGGATTTCCACAAACAAATCTCTTTCAAGCTCAAGAACCTTTGTAGAAGCCTGATTAAGCTCCATTTCCAGCTCCTGAAGCTTTTCGGTGGTGTAACGGTCGCCATTTACAAGAGCACGGCGCATTATAAAATGAGGCGGAACAGAAGAAAGCTTTCCTTTACTTACTTCAATAAAGTAGCCGGAATTACCGGTGTATTTAATTTTAAGATTTGTAATTCCAGTTTTTTCACGTTCTTCCTGCTCGTATTCGGAAAGTATCTGATTAAAGTTATCGTGAATGCCGCGCCAGTGATCAAGCTCTTCCGACCAGCCTGTTTTTATAATTCCACCATCTGTAAGAGAGGTTGCCGGGTCATCAAGGATTGCGTTCTTTATAATTTCTATGATTTTGAGCGAATCATCGGAAGAAATAAACGAAAAGTCATAGTCATTAAGGTAATTTTTGATTTCTACCCACTGTTCAAGGCTCTGGCGCAAAGCCTGCAAATCCTTTGGATGAGCCCGGTCCATTGCAATTCGGCCGGCAAGTCTTTCTATATCAAGAATTGATGATAAATCGTTGCGGAGTTTTTCAAGCAAAGTGCGGTCGTTATAGAATGTGGTGATTTTCTGCTGCCGTGCTTTAATCTGAGTGGCTTTTGTAAGGGGAAAGAGCAGCCAGTTGCGGAGGAGGCGGCTTCCCATTGCAGTTTTTGAAAAATTAACACATTCCAGAAGCGAATACTGAATTGTTCCGTCGCGCATATTTTCTGTAATTTCCAGATTTCTTCTGGAAGAATCGTCCATTACAAGAAACTGTGTATCGCTGTAAACCTGTATTTCCGTAATATGAGGAAGCTTTGTGCTTGTTGTTTTATCAAGATAATCAAGCAGAAAACCAGCTGGTGCAATTTCCGGGGATGTATCTTCGAGCCCAAAGGATTTTAAGGAAACTGTACCAAACTGTCTGTTTAATCTTTTTAAGGAAAAATCTGTTGAAAAATCCCAGTCCGGGTAATAGGAAACAGAAATATCTGTGCGGGCGCCAAGAACAGCCTGAATATCCTTATTGTTTTTTAGTGATGTTGGTAAAAGAAGCTCGCGTGGTGCAGCCCGATTAAGCTCTTTGGAAAAGTTTTCGTACATGCGGTCTGCGGGCCAGGAGGTTGCTTTAAATGATGAAGTTGTTACATCAATATATGCAAAACCGGCTTTTCCTTTTGTAAGCGAAAGTGCTGCAAGATAATTTGCCCTGTTTCCTTCCAGATACTCTTCTTCTACGGCTGTACCCGGAGTTATTATCTCCACTACTTTTCTTTCTGTTATGCCTTTACCGCCACGTGGGATTTCTCCAACCTGTTCGCAGATTACAATTTTTTTGCCAAGGCGTAAAAGGCGTGCTATATAGATTTTTGCTGCATGATAAGGGATTCCACACATCGGCTGGCTTGCCCTGTGTGTAAGTGTAAGGTTTAAAAGTCTGGAAACTTCTACCGCATCGTCGTTGAACATTTCGTAGAAGTCGCCAAGTCTGAAAAAAACTACTTCGTTTTTATATTGCTGCTTAACCGAACGGTACTGAATCATCATCGGCGTGAGATTTTCAGTACCAGATTCAACCAATTCTTCCATAAAATAATTACAATCCAAGGTCCGAAATAACCTGATCGGTTATGTCTACCGAGCTGCTGTACCAGAGAATTGCATTTGATTCCTGCAAGCTCAAAATCATACTGTAACCGCCGCTTTCTGCAATTTTTGCAAGCGTGCTGTAAAGCTTTTTGTAAAACTCATCTGAGTTCTGCAGAGATTTTAGCATAGATTCAAGCTCAACATTTTTTGCATTTGTATATTCAGTAAGATAATCTTTTTTCTTTGTAATTTCGGCTTCTGTTCTGAGTGCCTGAGAATCGTTGCCTTTTGCTTCAAAATCCTGTTTTTTCTGCTGAAGCTGTCGCAGCTCTTCTGTTCTTTTGTTGATTTCTTCCTGGAACTCTGCCTTTTTCTTTTCGTAGTTACGGATTGGTGCAGAGTTTCTGAAATATGCACTGTAAACTTTATTTGTATCTACAACACCAAACTTTGTAATCTGCTGTGCGGAAACTGCAACTGCTGAAAATAAGAAGAATACCGCACCAATCAACAAAATCTTATTACTCTTTTTCATAAAAACCTCTTTACGTCTTACCTGTTTCTATTCTACTTCCTATTCTATCTGTTTACAAAATTAAATGAAAGTACAAACTGGAAATTATTACCGTCATCATCACCCCAGACAACTCTTCCATCATTTACGCGGTATTTCCAGGTAAACCACAAGTGAAGCGGCAGCTGAGGAATAAGCATTCGGATTCCAGGACCAAAACTGAAGTTGAAATCATTAATGGAAAGTGAATTAAAGAAATCGTTAACAGTTGGTTTTAATACTATTGCATCATGGAATACTGCTAATCCAAGAATACCTGGAACTACCGGGAATCTGAGCTCAAGCTTATTGCTCCATAAAGCCTGACCTGTATCTTTGTAAGAATCTGTCCAGCCTCGTCCGTTTATCATACCGTCGATATAAAGCTTGTTCATATCGCTTACATAAGAATTAGGTGTTGGGAACATACCTGTAAAGCCTGTATATCCTGCAAGAACAAGCTTAAAGTTCCAGTTTTCTGAAACAGGAAGATCACAAAGTGTAAGATAACCTTCAAGCTTTGTATCTGTCTTTAAGAAGAACTCTTTTTCCCACTTTGGAATAAGACCAAACCAGCTTAATCTTTCGCTTGCAAACCATCCTTTATTAGGGTCGTAATTTATGTCTCTTGCATCCATTGAAAAGCTTGTGAACACAGAGTTTGTATTTCCCCAACGGTTTGCAAACATAGAAATACCTAAATCTACAGGAGTAAAAATATTCTCATTATATTTATAATTTGTTAATGAGTTATTCATACCGACTGCACCAGTAAGAATTGCAAAATCAGGAAACCATCTTCTTGAGAAAGCGGTACCAAGAGAAGCAGAGTTTCCTTCAATTCCCATATAGTAGTTATACTGATTCAGGGACATTGTTGGAGAGAACATATTTGATTTTGCATAAGATTTTGTATGTGAATAAGATATTGATTCACTAAAGGCAACTGGAATATTCCAGAGCCAGTCCTGAGTATATGACAAATCTACAGATTGTTCGGTTGTAGAAATATTTGTAGAAACAGAAATTGATTTTCCTTCGCCAAAAAGATTTGAGTTTTCAAGCTTTAAGTACAAAGAAATTGGAATCTCGTTAGGATTTGAAACACCGGAGAAAGTAAGTCCAAAATTTAACGAGGTAGTCGACTGTTCTTCTACATTGAAAATCAAATCAATAAGATTCTGCTCAGAACCCATCTGAACATCAGGAAGAACGCTTGAGAAGAACTGAAGGCTGTAAAGGTTTCGTACTGCACTTATAAGCTTATCTCTTGAAAAAACATCACCCGATTCAAGTGGAATCTCACGGCGGATTACATAATCCTTAGTTTTATTGTTTCCCTTTATGATGATGTTTTCTATGTGGCTTCTTACGTTCTCGCTTATATTAAGTGTATAGGCAATTTCTTTTCGTTCTACATCCTTATCTGGAATCCTGTAGAACTCATTAGACATATATCCGTTTTCATAATACTTACCGGTAATAGCAGAAATGCCTTCTTCAAACTTTGTTTCGTTGAAGATAGAACCAACACGCAGCTTCATAAGAGGAGCAAGTTCTTCGGTTGAAAAAACGGTATTGCCGGTAATTGTAAGTCCAGAGAAAGTATACTGATATCCTTCCTGAATATAGAAGGTAATTATAAGCTCCTGTCTCTGTTTTTCTGTATTCATTTCATTCTCAATTTTTGCATCAAGAATGGTGGCATCCACATAACCACGCTCTTTATAGTAAGAAACGATTGTTTTTTTATCCATTTCCAGGGAAGTATTCTGGAAGGCACCGTCCTTAAAAATACCAACTTCTTTGAGCGATATTTTGCTTTTCAAAACCCTTTCTGAAACTATTGTGTTTCCCGAAAAATGAATCTCTCTGATTACAGTGGTAGAACCTTCATCAATAAAGAAATTAACTGTTATTCCCTCTTCGCCCTCCACTACTTTATGGCTTACTTTCGCATCGGAATAACCTTTTTCAATATAATGCTCACGGATTGTTCGTTCATCCAGCAGGATTTTACTTTCAACATAAATATCAGAAGCTTTAGACTTTATAAGGTCACGAAGCTCTCCGTTTCTGATTTTTTGATTTCCATAATAGTTGATTTTACTTATTACAGGATGTTCCGTAACCTTGAACACTAAAAGAACACTTCCATCTTTCTTTGTATCGTGTTTTGCATAAGGTTCAACATCCTCAAACAAATCCATTGCATAAAGTCTGTCTAAAAGCTCATTGTAGGTATCTTCAGTAAACGGTTCGTCAATAAAAGAACTTGTAATTCCTATAAGCTCAGATTTTTTTACTTTATTAAGACCTTCAAACTCAATTCTTGTTATCGGCTGATTCCAGAACCAGTCACCTTCATCTTCTTGAGCTGAAAGGGGGATTATTGCCAGAAATAAAAGAAGAAAAACGGAAAAAAACCGTCTGTTCATATACAACTCCATAAATATCTTTTTGAACTAAAATCTCCAGAGAAGTGACATTGTGAAAGATGGGTTAAACAGATAATTATTAAATTTCTTATCTTTAAAGGTTGCATCCATAGCCATTCCAACTCTAAAACTTGCATCCATATCTTGAATATAACGCCAGTTAACATTCGAAAATGGAACTTCAAATTCAAAGCCTATTTCTGGCTGCAGCACAAAGCCTTTTTCATTTGCATCTGTAAAGTTTGCAATGTTTTCACCTACAGAAAGGTTCAGCATTGCATCCACATATATAGCACTGCTCAGGTACTTACCAATATAAACAGTCGAGTTATCGAAAAAGTTACCCAACCAGATTTGCTGATTGTTGTTCTGATTGTTCTTTACATAACTCATTGTATTCTGAAGAATATTAGTTCGTATTGAAAATATATCAAAATTCAAGGACTCACGCAACTTGTTTTCTATCTGGCGGGTTGCAAACGACTGAAGGGCATAATCTCCCGCAGTAGAAAGAATTACAGGAATAACATCACTACCCTTTTCAATTTCATTTAAATCTGCAATTACAACCTGACCAATAAGTGCCATAATCTCGTTTTCAGATTTTGCCGGAACAGAAGTAAATCTCGGCTTAAAATCAAGCAAATCCTGATTTTCGGCAGTAAGAATAATCCTTACATTCTGATTGTTGGCATCCTTTTCCCTTGTTTCTGCACGAATAGTTACCTTAGGGTTTGCAATTTCCTGCGGATTAAACTTTATACTTCCTTCTTTTATATAGAAGCTTCTATTCAAATATGCAACATCACCAGATTTAAGGCTGAGTTTACCATCAACAACATAACTCTGCGTAATAGAATCAAGGGCAATCTTGAGTTTTGTGTTAGGTACAAAAATACATCTTAACAGCGGGTCAAAATTAAGAACAATATGGTTTCCGAGAGTCAAATCAAGGTCGGTTTTGAAATAAATCTCTTTGGAGCTGTCCATCGGTTCAATTTCTGCTTTTGAAATATTCTGAAGTGCAGATTCAATATCAAGTTTATCACCAAAAATGCTGCCTGTAAGCGTAATAATAGAATCTTCCATATTAACATTAAGGTCACACGCAACATCGCCGGAAACATCAACAAAAGGACTTGTAAACCTGAGCGGCATATATCTTTTATTAACTGTATTCAGTGAAATATCAAGCTGGTCTAAAACCCATTTGTTCATAGCCACCTTACTGCCCAGCCTGAATATCTGTTTTTTTCCGATTGAATAAACACTGTTTACAAGCTCAAACTCATTAGACTTTGCATAAAGCACAATCTGTTCTGTAGAAATTGAATCTTTAAACAGCGTTGGCAGCATAAAATCAGGTTTTTCAATTATAAGGGAACCTTCAAACTCCGGCGTGTCATAAGTACCTGTCATAAGAAGATTACCGGTAAGCACACCTTCAGACATTGTAAGAAAATCATCAACTGCAAGACAATCCATAACAGCCGGAAGATTTACCACAATATCCGAAAAATACATATCAAGATTCTGATCCTTAAATGTACCGGTTATGCCGCAGGAGAACTTATCGCCGGTGTTTAAGTTTGCATAAAGTCCGTCAGAAAAAGTGTAAGTCCCCGTGAGCCCAAGATTATCAGAAGAATAAAACGAAACAAAATCAGAGCTATATAAGGCCGTAATATCAAAAGGAGCAGATTTTTTAATCAGAGAACCGCCCATTCCTGCTGAACTCAGCTGAATCATCATATTATCCGGCAGTTTTTTTCCGTCAGCTACATACGAATCCTTAATCTGCAGCTCCATTGGAACAGAAACATTCTTGCTGCCCTTTGTTTCAAAAACAGCCTTCATTCCACCGGTAAACTCCTTTAAGGAAACATTTCCAGAAATATCCTTAACACTCCAAGCCGACTGATTCACAGCAAAGTTATTAATTGTAAGCTCATTGTCTTCAAGCATGACAGAACCATCAGCGTAAACAATTTCATTTGCAAGCAGGAACGAAAGCTTATCAACATTAACAAGCACATAAGGGTGTTCCAGCGTACCCGAAAGCGAAAGTGTTGCCGTAACCTCGTTGTTGCTGTTTTTTACCGCCATAAATCGGTTCAGGCTGAAATTATTAATTTCTGTAAGTGCACTTATATAAAGCGCATTCAAAAAATTGTCTTTTGTAAGCTGCTGCTGGTCAGGATTAGAAACAATACCGTCAAATACAATTCCTTCGCCGGAACCGGCTGAATCCTTAAGGGAAGCATTTAATCCCACAGAATCAAACAGGCCGTCATTTATATTTACAGTAACGTCGGCCTGCCCCTGCAATGTAGAATACAAGTCTGTGTATGATATTGAATTAAGCTGCATTCCGTACTTGGTACCGTTTCCCGAAAAAACAAGCTTAGGGTTATAGGCTGATGAAGCATCCGTTTCTTCGGCTTCAAAACGTTCTATATGAAGTTCCGGCCCTGTCTGCGGTGAATACGCAAACGAGGTATTTGTAGAAAGAATAAGCGATATTTTTTCGTAAACAAGCGGGAAGTTTTCTATAAGAGCATGACCACTCATTTCCTTATTTTTTCCGAATAAGATTTCAATATCAGTTCCATAATCACCGGCAACCTTTATTGCTTCAGGGCTGATTGCTCCCTGGAACCTGTACGGTATGGAAGACGCCGTTGTATCAACATAGAACGTCATATTTTTACCGCCCGGCATAAACTCAAGGCCTGCAGTTGCATTAAGCGCAATCTTTCCAAAAATCAAATCAAAACGGTCAAGCGAAATATTCTGCTCGTTACCATTTACAGAAATAAACAGCAACTGATTTTCCTTACTTGTGTTTGCAAGAACCAGATAGGGTAAATTGTATGATAAAGAAGAAAAGTTGGTAGAAACGTAAAGGTCGCCGGTAAACATATAAGGCGTTACGTATTCCATCACTTTTTCAAGCTTTTCCTTCTGAGTGCGGTCAAGCATTTCTCCAACAAGCTCCAGTACACTTCGCACATAGATTCTGTTCATTGAAATACCGCTTTGAATAAACTTAGAAGCTGTAAGGTAACTTCCACTGAGAGAAATTACGCCAGGTTCACCAGAATCATACTGTCCACCCGAATCATAACTGTAGTAATCAGAAAGCTCCAGCTCAAAATCAACAGAGTCCTTTTGAGGAAGCACCTTTGCCTGTATAGCCGTAAGAGATTTTTCTCCAAGGAAAACCTGCGGTGAAAAAAGCATAAAGCCTTTAGCAAGTGGATCAAAGAAAACTTCTGTAGAAATCTCGGAACCATTTGGCAGCACATATTTAGAAAGATTCACGCTGCCCGAAAGCTGCATGTTCTTAAAAGTAAACGAAAGTCCGCAGTCTGCAAGGATTTTTTTACCTTCTGCGCTCAAGCTTGTAACATTTACCTTTTTATCATTACCGTTTACAGAATAACGTATTACGGCCCCACCCGGGAAAAGTGATGACGGCACATTAAAGTTTCCGCTGGATTTATACTTTACAAAATCAGAAGCCTTTTTTCCCCCGGCAAGCTCTGCAAGTACCGCTGTATCAAGCTCCACCTGGGAAGAAGTTGTAAACTGCATATCCTTAAGCTTTTTTGTTATATCCGATTTACCGGACATGGAAACTACAGATAAAGGATTAAGCTTTTCGGTATCGAGCGAAACGGTAGCCTTCTGAGTGTCCAGATTATAGGCGGCTTTTATAGAAAAAGGATTTACCGACTGGATTGTATGAACTTCAATGTTTTTGTCTGCATACGTTGCCATAAGGTTTGTTTTTACAATTCTAAACGTTCCGTCAGTAAAATCTGCAATATTTAAATACACAGTTGCCTTATCAAAGCTTTCCGAAACAGAACCTGTAAGGTAAACAGAACCCGAATACTTAGCATTATTTTTCTTTACAAAAGCATTTGCCGCACAATCCATCTGGAACTCAAGACTATTGCCCCACATAGAATTAAGCAGCGAAACATCCTTTATAACAAAAGAAGACTCAAAGCTTTCGTTGGAATAATTCAGCGATATATTTTTTACCGTAACATCCTGCGGCACATAAGAAAGTATTTCTTCAATTTCCGGTGCAGCTTTTTTATCATTTTGATTTGCAGCCGAAAGCCTTTCTGCAACACCAATAATCTGACCAACATCAACATCTACACCGCTTACAATCACAGAGCGGATAAAAGTTTCCATATTGCCCTTTATAAGCTCGTTCAGTTTATAGTTGATTTTTGTATTTTTTATACTAAGAATAACCGTACCGTTTTCGTCTGCCAGCTTTATGCCCTTTATGCTCAAAAAAGAAAGGATTGACGGCGAAAAAGAATCATAAGTAAGGGTAAGGCCCGTAAGCTCAGTAACTTTATCTGTAAGCTGAAATGCAGCTTTGTCTACACGTTCTTTTATCCTGTTATAAATTGGCCGTGAAAATGCAAATGCCATAATGATGATGACAAGAAAAACGAGAACACTAATTTTCACCGCAACAGGTATCTTCTTCATAAAATCCTGCTAAAACCACTTTTGCTGAGGGTACAATACACCCAATTTTAGCTTAAATATTATATCATAATAGGAAGAAACCTTCCACCAAACTGACCACTTATAATAAAACTTATAATGACGTTCTTCCCAAAAATCTGTATACTATATCTATGTTGCTGAAAAACTTTATCGTATTCGAAGGCATTGATGGTGCCGGAACTTCCACTCAGATTAAAAAACTCGTAGAAAGTAATCCTCAAAAATATATTGCTACGGCAGAACCTACAAAGGGCGAAACCGGGCTTTTTTTACGCCGGATGCTTGCCGGAGATTTTCATGTTGATGAAAAAACTAATGCTTACCTTTTTGCAGCAGACCGCTGTGAGCATATTTACGGTAAAAACGGCGTAATCCAGATGATAAACGAAGGAAAAACTGTTGTAAGCGACCGTTATTTTTTTTCAAGTCTTGCGTATCAGGCTCAGTCCTGCGGAATGGAGCTTCCAGAGCTTTTAAACTCACCTTTTCCACTTCCGGAATACCTTTTTTATTTTAAGATTGACCCCACAATTTCGCTTGGCCGTGTAAATGCCCGCAACGAAAAAAAAGAAATCTACGAAAAGCTTGATCTCCAGCAGAAAATTGCCGCTCTTTACGAAGAAGTTATAAGCAGCTACGAAAAACCCGAAAAATCTCAGGGAATGAAGGTTATACGCATTGATGCCGCCAAATCTATTGAAGAAATTACTGAGGAAATAAAAGCTATTTTAAAATAATCATCACAATAATATTTTTTCTTCCGATAAATAAATTGTGAAAAAACTATTTTTGCTTATATCATTATCACTTTTCTTCTCTACAATACCTCTTACAAAGGCCAATGCCTATATGGTCAAGTATAAGGAAGATTTTTATAAGCTTTATCACGTTCACTACCAGCAGTACCCTGATGACTGCATTGAAAACATCTACTGGCTGGAAAAAGCCGTTCAGGCAGACTTCTGCAACCCGCTTTTTACAAATGCCGAAATCAAAACAGAAAAAGAATGGGAAAAATACCGCTACCTTTTCCAGATGCACTTAAACTTAAAGCTCATAGAACAGCATCTGCGACTCGGCCGCACTTACGACAAAAAATGCATTTATTTCTATGATGCACCCTGGAAAGATGAATACCTGCGCAATATGGAAAAAGCCCTTTCCTGCTACAAAGCCGGACTCTACTACTGGCAGGAAACAAAGGTCTGGTTCGAAAAAGCCGATGCACCTTCATTCAACTTCCTCTTCATCACTTCTCTGCAGAATTGGGAAGATGAGCGCGAACGCATTAAAACCGGTGAATTAAACTACGAAAAAATGCTCACAAGAGAAATAAATCGTCTTGAAAAGAACATCAAAGAACTTAACGAAATGGACAAAAAGTATTAGAATACTTTCCGATGTCAAAAAATACGTTTTATATTTCATATCCATCTATTCACAGCGGAACGGCTAAATCGAAAATCCAGTTTTTTTCAAAACAGCCGGATTTGGTTCCTGTTTTAACTCCAGGCAAAAATGAACGCAAAAGACTCTTCGTTACAGACGGTACAGTTGCAAGTCTTGAATGCATGCAGAACTTTACTTCCTGTTTTGATGATGATGTCTGCGGCAACGACGTTCTTCTTGTTCTTGGTTCGGGTGAAGCATATAAAACAATTGAATCAGTTCTTAATATTATTAAAAAAGCAATTGATTACGGTTTTTCAAGACACGATTTGTTTGTCGGTATCGGTGGCGGCGTAATCTGCGACCTTACAGCTTTTGCCGCTTCAATTTATAAACGTGGCATTTCCGTTCAATTTGTTCCAACTACCCTGCTTGCAATGGTAGATGCTTCAATCGGTGGAAAAACAGGCTGCGATTTTGACAATTACAAAAATATGATCGGCACCTTCTACCCTGCCACCAACCTTTACTACTGGCCGGAGTTCATTCAGTATCTTCCTGAAAACCAGTATATGTCGGGACTTGCAGAAGCTTTTAAAACAGCAATCCTTTTTGATTCAGACATGTATGCTCTTTTCCGCGATAATTACAAGCAGATTAAAGACAGAGACTGTAAAATCCTTGATGAAATTATAAAACGCTGTGTTGCCGCAAAAACTGCTGTTGTTCAGAAGGATTTTACAGAACAGAATATTCGTGCAACACTCAATCTTGGACACACCTTTGCACATGCGCTTGAATCGGTTGTCGGACTTGGAATTATAACACACGGAGAAGCAGTTGCCTGGGGAATCGGCCGAGAGGTTGAGCTTGCCCGCAAAAAGGAATACTGTACTCAGGCCTTCCATGATGAAGTTCTTGATTTGATTGAAAAATACGGCTGGGAAAGAAATGCTGTTCCTTCAATTGTAAAAGGCGGTGGAATTGGCGAAAGACTTCTTACAGCCATGCATAATGATAAGAAAAATCAATCAGAAAAAGTCAGGCTCATAATTTCTAAAGGCTTGTGCGACATCATTACCGAAGAAACTGAGGATGAAGAAATCCTTTCTGTACTTAAATAAACTGAAGATTATTACACCTGTTTTACGGCGGAAAACAAAATGAATAATACCGAACACTATTTTGACTGGGCCGCTACAAGTCCAGCTGATGAAGATATTTTACGCGAATCTCTTGAACTTACACTCGAAAACTGGGGAAACCCTTCCAGTACGCACGCTGTAGGGAAAAAGGCCAGAACTCTGCTGGAAGAAGCAAGAACCCGCAGTGCCAAGGCAATTGGTGTAAAACCGGAAAGCATTTTCTTTACCTCCGGCGGTACAGAAAGCGACCAGATTCCCCTTCTTTCATTATTAAACAAGCCTTCAAAGGGGACAATCCTCATAAGTTCAATTGAACACCCGGCTGTACGCGAACAGGCAGATGCCATGAAAAAATGCGGCTGGAACGTAATTTCAATTCCCGCCGATAAAAACGGAATAATCACACCTGCTGCTGTAGAAAAGCTTCTTACTTCGGACACAATGCTCGTCTGCGTAATGGCTGTAAATAACGAAACAGGCTCAATTCAACCGATTTATGAAATTGCAGACCTTCTTGTAAAGCATTATGAAGGCAAAAGAAAGCCTAAGTTCCATGTAGACTGCGTTCAGGCAGCTGGAAAGATTCCGCTTAATGTTTCTCACAAAGGAATTGACAGCGCTGCATTCAGTTCACATAAAATCTGCGGTCCGAGGGGAATCGGAATCCTGTATTTAATAGACCCGCTTGATTCTTTTTTACGTGGCGGCGGTCAGGAAAAAGGCATTCGCAGCGGTACCGAAAACGTTTTTGGTGCAGTAGCCTTTTCAAAATGTCTTGAACGCTATTTTATCCGTGATGATGATAAAACCGGCAGCACTTACAAAGCCTTTATCCGGCAGCAGGAAACCACAAATGCCTTTATAGAAAAGCTTTCTGCACTCAAAGGCTGTACAATAATTCCACCTTCACGGCTGGAAAACAAAGAGCTTTTCTCCCCTTATGTAGTCCAGGCCGCCTTCAACAAAATCCCCGGCAACGTAATGCTCCGCGCCCTGGACGCAAAAGGCTTTTACATTTCAACCGGCAGCGCCTGCTCCTCAAAAAAAGCCGGCCGCCCCGTCCTGGAAGCCATGCACATCTCCCCCGACCTCCGCGAAACCTCCGTCCGCTTCAGCTTTGGTCCACACACAAGTGCCAACGCTGTAAACGAACTGCTTGAAGCTGTAAAGGAAATTGTGGAAACATTTAAGTCTTAAGTATTTTCTATATTGTTATTGTTTTTTTGCTCATCTTCACGTAAAATTAAGGGTATGAGTAAAACAGATTCACAAAATGTTGCTGCTGCTAGCACAAATAACAATACAGATAATAAAACTAAAAAGAAAAAGCCCTTCATCTTACGATTCTTAAAAGGCCTGTTGATTTTTCTGCTTGTAATCTTCCTGATAATTGCAGGCTGGATTGGTTTCTGCTCCTTAAACAAAACAGAAAGTCTCAACGCCATGCCTTCCGACTTTTCTGCCTATGTAAGGACAGATTCTATCTGGGATGCCGTAGAGCCTGTACTCGACCTTAAAGCGGCCGACATCATCCTTGTAAACGACACTCTTGTTACCTTCCGCGAAACCTTCTTAAAGCTCCGCGAATCCAAAATCAGGAAGAACTTTTTTGTTTCCTACGCACTTTCCCGCCGTGTAGATGCCGCCCTATACAATGAAAACTCATTCCTTGCCGTTGTAGACATGGGCTTTCTTTCGGCCGCCACACGGTTAACACCTGTAGTTTACCGCTTCTTCTCCATCCCTAATCTTGTATATGCAATGGCCGGTAACGAATCCTGCTTTGAATACAGAATGGATGACACAATTTACTACTTAAAGCCTTACAAAAATCTTTTTATTGTAACTAACGACAAGGCAATTCTTCACACAAGCCTTGCACTCAATAACGAAGCAAATTACTCAAAGGAACAGCTCAAGCTCTTAAAGCAGCCTCTCAGCCAGCCAATCCGAATCACTGCAGACGGCAACAAGCTGCTTTCCCTGCTGGAAGAAGACAACCAGTACATACAGACCCTCACCCAGTCTCTTACAACAAACGAGCTAAGTGAAATCAACTTTGGCATTACCGATAACGACATAAACATTGCAATTAAGATTCCTTTTGAAGTTAAGGCAGAAAGCAAAGACAAGCCTCTCGCCAAGCTCGTTCAAAAGGATTCAAAGGTTCCTGTTCTTCTGAACAAGCTTCCAACTTCGGTACAGTATTACACCTTCCTTACAGCCGGTAACCTTTCTGAACTTAAGGATGCTGCCTTTGAAGTTTTCCAGGATAAGCCGGATCTTAAGAAAAAGTGGCAGGATGCCGGTAACATCTGCAAGATGATGTTTAAGGCTTCGCTTGAAGATATTCTTTTCAGCTGGACTGCTGATGAATATGCAGTTCTTGGAATTGAAGGAAAATCAGAACCAATTTTTGCAATTAAGATTGCAGACGAAGTAAAACGACAGTACATTTTCGATACAATTCTTTCATCAATTGTATTCAAGGCAAACAACAGTCTTCTGCTGGATGGTATTCGAATGCCACGCATAGAGTTCCCTGCCTTCCTCCAGACATTGATTGAAGGGTTTGGAATTAATCTTCCAAAACCGTATTATATGGTAAAAGATGGTTTTGTTTATTTCTCACAGTCACCGGAAAACCTTGCGGCAGTAAATGCTTCAATAAAAAGCGGTGCTAAAATCAGCAAGAACGACAACTGGCTCAAGGTTTCGGAAAAACATAATGCGCAGTCTTCTGTAAGTCTTTTCTATAATCTTGAACGAAGCGTTCCATTCTTTATCAAAAAGAAATCTATGGTTTCTGACATTCTCCAGCTTTACAATATTGGTCGCACCGATGTTATGATTCAGAACAATGTTCTTTATCTTACCTTACAGGCAAGTGCATGCGAAACAAGCTCTACAACTCATATTCCGGGCTTCCCAATGGAGCTTGAAGGAAAGGCAAATCCGGCACTGTATAAATCTAATTACGAAAAGAGCAAGATGGTTTTCTGGAACGAAAAGGATAACGTAAAAGGAATCAACGTTCTTACATTAAACATCATCTCTAAAGAAATAAACAATTTAAGCTACATTCTTCCGGAAGGGGACTCAAAGAGTGAGCAGGAGCTTTGGGCTCTTACAAAAGAAGGAAATGTTTATCTTTTAAACGGCAAGCTTGAAAATGCAAATAACTTCCCTGTAATTACCGGCGATGCACCAACCTGCGAACCGGCTGTATTCAACGGCAAACTGGCCTACTGTGCTGCTGACGGTCAGATTGTTATGGTAAACAAAAAAGGTGAAATATCACGCTTTACAATTGATGTTTCAAACGATATAAAATCTCAACCTTGCGTATTTGAAAACAGGCTTGCTGTTTACGAAAAAGGCTTTATGGGAATCATCCATATTCTTGAAGAAACTGACGGCAACCTTAAAGAAACTGCCCTTCTTGAAGTAGATGGAATTGCTTACGGTTCTCCATGCATGATGAAGGTTGACAAGCAGCTTTATATTGCATTTATTACTCAGACCGGTGAGCTTACCGTCTGGAACTCTTCGTATAGCGTAGTTTCAGGTTTCCCTGTAAGTCTTGAAAACATCTTCTATACAAATGTCCGTGCTGCTGGAAAATACTTTATTGCGCTTGCTTCCGATGGAACAGTTTACAGAATCGGTTTGAACGGTGATGTTATGAATGTTCAGATTCCATATCTTAGTGCAAGAAACGGCTGGATTACTGTAAATGATTATGATGAAGACGGCAGCGAAGATATTTTCATCTGCGGTGATTCAAACGTAATTTATGGTCTGAACAATAATCTTGAATATCTGAATGTTTTCCCACTTACTGGTTACGGCGAAATTGTTTTTGCTGATGTAAACGGAGACAAAATAAATGACTGTATGGCCATTTCAATAGACAACAAACTTAACGCATGGAAGGTCAGATAATGAAAAGTTTGAAAAAAAATAACGTAAAATCAACTGTAATTAAAGCAATTGTTTCCGGTGGTATTTTTACAAGTATTTTACTTGGAACTTTAGCCGGCTGTACTAGTACGCTCCAGGAAGATATTTTTGATTCAACAGAAGCTTCTGCCGTTATGCTTGGTGCAATTTCTGAATATGAAGAAAAATTTATTGTTTATGATGCAGAATACACAATGAAAGGAAAAATTGAATCTTCAGGTATTTCCGAGCTTCATACAAATATCGAAAACAAGCTTTCACAGACACACGAGCCAGCCCTTCTTGCCCATCTTCAGGCAATGGACGGTCTGCTTTATTATATGGAAAACAAAACAAAAAAAGCACAGGATTTTTACAAGGAAGCAAAAGGAAATCAGAGTGATGACATTTACGTTCTTCTGCTTGGAATCCGCCTTGAAAAAACAACAGAAAACAGCCTTGCCAAAATGGAAGAAATACTCAGCTACGATGGTAAAAACGGAACTATAATGCTTGAAAAAGGAAAGCTTCTTTATAAAAAGAATCAGTATGATAAAGCTGTTGCCGCACTTGATAATGCCTTCCTTATTTTTGATGGTGAAAAAAAGCCTAAATACCGCGAAGTTTACAAACCCTTCCGTGACAATGTATGGAAACTTTATTCTGCCGGCATAGATGATTCTGTTTTGAACGGTTCCTTAAAATCTGCTGATCTGGCAAAACCTCTTACTAAAGATGTAATGCTCAAGCTTACTATTGAAAATACAAAGCTTCTTGAAGACTTTACAGGTGGTGGAAAAATCAGCAATGCAGAGCTTACCAAAAAGCTTACTACTTATGGTGTTTTCTCTGCCGCAATAGATAAAAACAACAGTCAGAACACAGCATTTGCCATAACTAACTCAAATGCTATTTCAAGAATTATGGCTGCACGCTATATCTGGAACCTTTACGTAAAAGCAAAAGGTAAGCCTGAAATGCTCACCCGTTACTCTACCCGCTATGCAAAAATGACAAATCCAAAAAGCCCGATTAAAGACGTAGACTTAAAGAACCCTGACTTTGATGCTGTTCTTGGTGTTGTAGAAACCGAGCTTATGGAACTTCCTGACGGAAAATCCTTCCGCCCTGACAATATTATGACTGGTCTTGATTTCCTGGCTATAATTAAAAAGGTTGAATAATACACCAGGCATACAACACCAGGTATATGACTTGAAAACTTTGACATATTATGCTATTTTTTAGAAACATTTTCAGGGAAGGTTCTTTGCGTATTTTCCTTGAATATATTTTATTTTAAGGAGTAAACAATGGGTGCACGTGGAGAACTTTATACAACTCAAATCCATCTTGATAATCGTTCATATTTTTTCAATGTAAAAGAAAACCGTACAGGTGATGTATTCCTTCAGATTGTAGAAAGCAAAAACCGCGACGGTGGAGAAGCAGACCGCCATCAGATAGCAATTTTTTCAGAAGACATGCGCGAGTTCTTACAGGGCTTAGACAAATCACTTGATTTTATTGAGAAGGACCGAAGAGCAAGACAAAAGGCTGCCAGAGAAAAGAAAGCTGCAAAGGATGCAAAATACGGCGGCAAAGGCGGAGACAAAGCTGCTGATTCAACCGGTAAAAAGATTTATAGAATGAAAAAAGACAGCAGTGCTGCAACAAATCCAAATGACGGTATTAAACGCACAGGCCGAATCCACGTAGTAAGCAAAAAAACACCTGCAGCAGAAACTCCAGATTCAGAAAACTAATACTTAAACGACATTCGTTGAATTGGTGAAGGGCCTATCTTATGGCATACAGCTCTATGCTCTGCCGTAGGATAGCCCTTATGTTTTTTATACCCGTATTCAGGGTACAGCTTATCCATTTCAATCATAATATTATCACGACAGGTTTTTGCAAGAATTGAAGCTGCCATAACACACGGATATTTTCCGTCCGCCTTTGGTTCACATTTACACGGCACAGGTACATCAGGGCAGCGGGTTCCATCTGTAATACTGCTTATACTTACAATAGAAAAATCCACTCCATTTTCTTTACACCATTCGGGCAGCTTTTTCATCATTTCGTCATAAGCAAGCTTCATTGCAAGCATGCTCGCTTCGAGTATATTGATTTTATCAATTGTTGTATGATCAACAAGCCCTATTCCCCAGCAGGCCTTTTCTTTTATTACAGCTTCTGCAGCAATACGTTTTTTTTCGGAAAGCTTTTTTGAGTCATTTAATATTTCAACTGGAAAATCAGCGGGTAAAATAACGGCACCGGCACATACGGGTCCTGCAAGAGGTCCTCTGCCCGCTTCGTCAAAGCCCACAAAAAGAATGTTAGAATCCAAAGTACTCATTATTCTGCTCTTTTACGTTTGAACCCGCATCCTTAAAAACAGGATTTGCATTTTCAGTTTTCTTGAGCTCTGCCCTGAATGAGTTATCGCTTACAGTACCGCGAACAGAGAACAATTCAGCAGCACGCCCCTTCTGTCCGATTACCTTAAACGAATTGTTTTTTAGATTTACATCACCTTCATTCAAAGAAAGTCCCACACTTGTTTCCGAAGTAAGGTTTACAGAAGAATCGCGCAGACTGAGTTTTGTCTTTACACCGGAAACAAACGAAGCGTAAACCTTTGCGCTTATTGCAACAATGTTTTTACTCATCTTAATTGCAGAATTATAGCTGTCTATAAAAGTACCGTTTCTTCCAAACTGAGTTGAAATCTGGCAATTTGCAATATCAAGAACTGCATTTTCCAGCTTGATTATTCGTGAACTTCTGTTAAAGGCTTTATCATCAGAATAATCAGCTTCTATTCTGCAGCTGTCAATTGAGAACGAAGCATTTTTTACAACAATAGAACTGTCTTTTCCAAACAGGAGTACGGCATTTCCATCGTTTACAATCTCACAGTTAGAAAGGAACGTAATCTGCTCATCAGGCATTTTAAGTGGACCTTTTATCCTTAGCCGTGCATAGCGGCCGTTATTTACAGATTCAACACACTGCAGGAACGAGGTATACGGTCTGTCTGCCGTGCCGTCTGCAACAGAAGCATCTGCGGATTCATCAAAATAATAATTATACTGGTCGATTATAACGCTGTACTCGGTAACGCTTCCCTTATTGTAGCCGTTCAATGAATATGCCTTTATTTTATAATAAGCCGCACCTTCTCCCTGAGGTTCAAACAAAAGCTGGATTGTATTGGAATCTGACTTTTTCCAGTCGGACATTTTTACCTGATTGAACACCTTGTCGTTAGGAGAATACGTTGAGCTTGTATCCTTTACAAAATACGGATAGCTTGTAGAAATGTATAAGTCACTTCCAGCTTCACCATTTATTGTTACCTTTACAGGAGTCCGCGAATAAAATGACTGTGCAGAAGATTTAATTTCCGGTTGTGCAGGTGGACGTTTGTTTATACCGTAAGAAATCTTAGTTTTTCCCTGATAAACTGCATTTGAAAAAATGCCAACTTCTACTTCGCCCTGTGCATTATCGCCATAGAATGTATCTATTCCAAGTGTTTTATACAATTCCTGATAGTCGTAATCAGAATCGGAAAGTACACTGAACGAATAAGAATTATCTCCATCAAACGAATAAATGATTGCACCGCTTGAATCTTCAGATTTTACAAGCTCCGGCTTTGGAGGAAGAACAAAGTATTCAATAGGATTTCCGAACTCGTAATCTATGCTCTGCCACGAAATCATGTGGCTTGTGTTTCTGCTGATTTTTCGCGGCTCTTTTGGAAGGCCCCAGTATTCAGAATCAACCTTGTAAATAAGGTCCTGGTCTACAAAGGTGATTGTATCCCAATCTGTAATTGTAAAAGGAACATCGCGTCTTGAATAAGCACCAGCATTCTGCGGGAAGGTCTTTATTACAAAGCGCCATTTTTTGTAGCTCAGCTTATCGTATAAGACACACGGAATATAGCGGATAAGTACAGATTTTTCTGAAATGACAAGACGCTGTCCCTGAATAAAAGAATCAGGTGGAAGTCCAAAGCTGTACATTAAATCTTCAGGAATCTCAAGCTCGGTGCCAGATGTATAATTATATATTCCGGAATCATAAAATGTGTCTATAAATGATTTATACGTTGTGTTTAAGCCTTCGTCCTGGTGAACTGTAAAAACAATTTTTTTCTCAATCTTTCTTTTGTCTATTTTTTTAATTCTCAGCGTGATTTCACCAGTCAAATCTATAAGTACCGGTCCGTCATACGCAAAACCAAAGGCTTCCGGGTCTGCACCATTGAGTGAATAATAATAGTCACCGTTATCCTCATTATCAATAATGAGCATCTGCTTGTTACACCAGCTTCCTTCTACAGGGCTGAGTACTTTTATTGTATTGCTGCCAGAACTCTGTGCATTCAAAGCAAAAAAGAGGAAAAAGGAGATGATGGCAGCAAAGATTTTTTTCATTAAGCTATTTGTTTCCTAAATATGGATCAAGAACTTCTATAAGCTCAGGGTCATCCTTAAAATAATATTTTTCAAGCTCTTCTTTTGAAAGGCCTACAAGCTCATGGCTCATGTAATGAATCCAGCGGTTTTCTTCCGGCTTAGTAATTTCAAACTTGCGGCAATAATAATCAGGCTGGATTGGAAGCTGCTCATTATAATATGTAAAATATTTGTAATCGTGAACAACAACCTTTATGTCCTCACGAGGAATACCGCGGCTGTTCATAAGAGTTTCTACAAGGCAGTTGATTGTTCGGCCTGAATCAAAAATATCATCTATAAGAAGGATTTTGTCTCCCGGTCGCAGGTTTTCAGGCGGATAAGTCCAGCCGTCAATAAATACCTTTGTATGCTGTGCAATATCTGAATAAGAACGTGCAACAACACCTGCATAAAGCACCGGATGAAACTTCTTTACCTTTGCAAGAATCTTAAAATATTCGCTTATAACGTTTGCCATATATGCACCACCGCGAAGTGAACAGTAAATTACATCAGGGAAAAAGCCATCTTTATATATTTTATTTGCCAGCTTTAATGCATTGTTCCTGACTGTTTCGTACTGCAAAAACTCTTTTATCATATTTTCCTCACATATTCATATTATATATATTATAGAATAAAACGCTAATCTCTACAAATGAAATCTTTTTCGGTAATTATCCGGCAGCCAAGTTCTACCAAATCCTCTTTATTATGGCTGATGATGATGAGAGCCCGGTTTTCCTTTTCTACAAGCTCTTTTGTAATCTCAATAAGTAATCCGCGTTTTTCATCATCCTGGGAATGGAAAGGCTCGTCCATAAGAAGAAGCTTTCCTGGGTACGCAAACGCCCTTGCAATTGAAGCACGCTGCTTTTCTCCACCGCTGAGCTTTTCGGGCATACAGTCAAGCTTATCGCCCAGAAAAAGCTTTTCAAGCATTGTACGGGCCTTTTCTGCAGCTTCCTTTTTTCCACCCTTTGAATTACCGCCGGCTCTTTCCAGAGGAAGCATCACATTTTTTAAAACCGTAACAGAAGGAATGAGCCTAGGTTCCTGAAAAACATACGAGGTGGTAAGGTTTTCTGTTTTTTTAAGACTGCCTTCTATTTGAATTGCATCTCCTTCCGGCATTATTCCGGCAATCCAGTTAAGAAGCGTTGTTTTACCCGTTCCGGTAGGTGCATAAATTCCAAGCCTGTCCCCGTTTACATCTCCGTTTACATCAGGACTGTCCCCTTTATCACCATTCTCACCAATCACAAGATTAAAATTATGAAAAAGGATGTTTTCTTTTTGCCTTATTATGAGCTGACTTATCTGTAAAAGTGGAGATTTTGTTTCCGGCATAATCATAATCCTTTTTTCAAATACCTTTTTACAAAAAACGCAAACAGCTCCTGCAGCAGATAGCTGAACGTTACAAGAATAATTGCAGTTGCAAGAACATACGCTGATTCCAGATGAACCTGATAACGCTGAAGCAGGGTTCCGGCAGCACGAACAGGAAGACTCAAAACTTCACCTGCTACAACAACCTTCCAGGTAAGCCCGAAGGCAGAAACTGCGCCATTCAAAATATAAGGAATTGCGGCGGGCAGCTTGATGTACTTAAAGCAATCCTTTTTTGATAATGAAAAGCATTGAGCCATATCAAGCAGTTTTTTATCAGCTTCGGAAACACCGGTTATTACAGAAGTTATCATAATCGGCAGAGTCATAAGGATTGAAACAATAATCGGCACATTAGTGGACTTAAACCAGAATAAAACAATAAGAATCACAGCCGCTACCGGGGTTGCCCTTACAATTGCAATCGGCAGTTCAAAAACTCTTTTACAGAAAGCTGATAAAGCACACGCAAGGCCAATTAAAACACCAAGAACAAGTGAAATTAAAAATGAAACTATGCAGCGGTAAAATGTAAGTAAAAAATTACTCCAGAACTCAGGGCTTTTTAACAGTTTGCACATAACCTTAATTACCTGAGATGGATACGGCAGAATAAGTGAAGAGCTTGTTTTTTTAGCGGCAATCACCCAGATAATAAGAATCAGGAAAACAGAAGAAATATATGCAATGCACTTTTGTACCTTTTGTCTGTCCATACTCATTATCTGAATTAAATTATATACTATCTGAAGTAGAAACCGTCATCAGGCAATTTTCCACCGATAGAAGCTTCATCATTCTGCAGGAAAAGATTTAAAAGATTTTCTGCTTCTTTTCTGGCATATTCAGAAGAAACAAACACGTAATTTGCTCTTGGAATTGAAGTTGCAACAACTCCCGCAGCAAGACCAAACTCAAGCTTTTCGCAGAGCTCACCGGCTGCTTTAGGATACCTTATTGTCCAGCTGCATGATTCTTCGTATTTTCTTAAAAAGGCATCGAGTAAATCCTTGTTCTTTTCGGCAAAGCCTTTTCGTACAACCATTACTGTAAGCGGATAAGTGCTACCCTTTCCATTAAAATATTCGTATTCATCCTGAATATCAATTGCAACAACAACTTCCTTTGACTTCATGCGGGCAATTGTTGCAAAAGGCTCCGGCACCAGAGCATACTGGATTTTTCCGGCAAGCAGCTGCGGTACAATCTGAGCGGTTGGAATTGAAAAAGAAAGTGTTACGCCATCTTTTGAGTTAGTTTTGATTTCGTTTTTTTCGAGCAGGTATTTGAACATATACTCAGGAGTTGCTCCCTGACCTGCTACATAAACAGTCTTTCCTTTAAGGTCGTCAAAGCGTTTTACATCGCTGCTTTTTGTAATAAGTGCAAGATTTCCTGTTCCTGTAATTCCGCAGCAGACAACTGCACCTGAAGAATTATAAACCTTTGCAGCAACATTCAGCGGCATAAAACCAATGTCAATTTCGTTCTTGAGCATTTTTGGAAGAAGTGCAGGAACATCTGCAAACTTTTCGGCAGTTACCTTTGCACCTTCAATTTCCTTACAGTTTTCTACCAGATATGCAGCCGGAATGCAGCTTGGACCATTTAAAAGTCCTAATCGTACACTCTTTACAGCTTCGTCAGCAAACAAAACAACTGAAGAAACTAACAAAAACAAACAAAGTAAAGTTTTTTTCATTTATTAAAGCTCCAACTTTCTGCCGGAAGTTCCTTTTACTGCGACAGATTCTTTTTCTTTTGAATCTGTTTTACTACTTTTCAGCTTTACTTTCAACTTGTTTTTAACACATTCAACAACTACAAGGTCATACTCTTTATTCTTGTTTGTTAGTATTTCCATTGCAAGAGGGTCTTCAATTTCCTTACGGATAAGACGCTTCATAGGGCGGGCACCCATAGAAGGATTGTAGCCGTTTTCAATAAGATATTCCAAAGCCTTCTTTTTAACAGATATCTTAAGATTCTTTTCTGCAAGCCGCTGAGCTAATTCATCCAGCTGGATTTGCGCAATCTTAGAGATTTCTTTTCGGCTGAGTGCATCAAAAATGATTACATCATCTATTCGGTTGAGAAGCTCAGGGTTCAAAAGCTTTTTAAGCTCATTCATTGCGCTTGCTTTTATTTCTTCGTAAGGTATTACTCCTTCCTGCCTTCCAAAACCAACCTTTCCTTCGTTTGTAATCTGTCTTGCACCGGCATTACTTGTCATAATGATGACGGTATTCCTGAAGTTTACAGTGTGACCAAGATTGTCGGAAAGTTCACCTTCTTCAAGCATCTGCAAAAGAAGATTGAAGATATCAGGGTGAGCTTTTTCAATTTCATCAAGCAGGACAACTGAGTATGGGTGTCTTCTAACCTTTTCGGTAAGCACGCCGCCTTCTTCATAACCTACATATCCAGGAGGAGCTCCAACAAGGCGGCTTGCGGTATGCTTTTCCATAAAGTCAGACATATCTATTCTTATGAGTGAATCTTCAGTTCCAAACAGGTATTTTGCAAGTGCCTTTGCAAGCTGTGTTTTTCCAACTCCAGTTGGTCCAAGGAAAATAAATGAACCTACAGGATGCTTTGGCGATGAGATTCCAGCGCGGCTTCTTCGGATTGCATCAGAAATGATTTTTACTGCATCGTTCTGTCCGATTATAGTGTTATGAAGCTCATCTTCCATTTTTATCATTCGTTCAGTTTCTGAAACACTCATTTCGTGCAGAGGAATACCTGTAATTTCGCTGATTATGCTTTCTACATCGGCAGCTGTAACAAGCTTTGATTTTGCCACTCTGTTTTTTTCAAGAAACTCTGAATAAACGGTAAGCTTTTTCCTTAATTCTATTACCCTGTCGCGGATATAAGCAGCTTTTTCATAATCCTGATCTTCTATGAGTATTCTTTTCTGCTCTTCAAGCTCCTGCTTCATTTTTTCAAGCTCTGCCAGCTCAGAAGGCTTTTCTTCCTCCTGGATTTTTTTAGCAGCACCAGCTTCATCAAGAATATCAATTGCTTTATCCGGCAATACTTTTTCAGGCAGATAGCGTTTTGAAAGACGTACAATGCTTGGAATTACATCTTCAGAATAAACTACGTTATGATATTTTTCGTATTTTGTTTTTACACCTTCAAGTATTTCTTCTGCATCTGAAGTATCAGGCTCTTCAACCTTAACAACCTGGAAACGACGTTCCAGAGCCATATCCTTTTCTATGTGGCGTGTATATTCTTTTGTAGTAGTAGCACCAATAATCTGTATTTCGCCGCGTGATAAAGAAGGCTTCATGATATTGGAAGCATCCATTGTACCTTCATTTCCACCCGCACCGATTATTGCGTGAAGCTCGTCTATAAAAAGGATTATGTCTTTATTTTCCTGAAGATCATTCAAAATCTTCTTCATCCTTTCTTCAAACTCACCACGGTATTTTGTTCCGGCAACAACAGAAGCCAGGTCTAGCGAAAGGATTCTTTTCTTTAATAAATCAGAAGGAACTTTTCCTTCAGCAATTCTTTCGGCAAGACCTTCAACAATTGCAGTTTTTCCAACACCTGGTTCTCCGGTAAGCACAGGATTATTTTTATTTCTTCTTGAAAGGATTTGAATTATCCGGTGGATTTCTTTGTTTCTTCCTACAACAGGATCAAGCTTTCCTTCCCGTGCCATTTTTGTAAGGTCGCGGCAGAACTCCATAAGGAAAAGCTCTTTCTTTTTCTGCTGTGTTTTATCTGTACGAATATTCTGCTGTCCCTGACCATTCTGCTGATTTTTACCCTCACCTGATTTAGAAAAATCAAAGTGATTAAAATATTCGCTTACTTCATCAGAAAAAAGACTCTTAAAAACTGTATCTACAAGGTTTTCTGCCTGTGTCTGTTTTATAGAAGAATCCTGTTCATGCTGTAAGTCCATTACTGTAAAACGGGCATCTGCCATATTGTAATCGGCAGCGGCAAAAAAGCGTGAAGTTATGCTTCCTTCTTCACGAATTGCTGCAAGAAGAAGATGTTCGGTTCCAATATAATCATTTTCGAGTGCATTTGATTCAATTGCAGCAATATCAAGCAGCTGCTGATAACGATGACTTAACGGAAGCTTTTCAAGAGTTGGTATTCTTGATTCCTTTTCAAAGTATTTTTCTATTATTTTCTGTAAATCTAACGGATCAAGCAACAGTCTTTCAAAAACCATATATCCTAATCCTTCCTGTTTTTTTAATAATGCAAGAATTACATGCTCTGGCAAAAGCTGTCGGCTGCCAAGTTTTCTGGCTTCGTCCTGTGCCAGTACACCAATTATTTCTTTTGCACGAGGAGAAAAGTTCTTCATCAATTGTCACCTCAAAATATTGTCTTTATATTATCGGCAGAAAGGGGGAAAATCGGCACTGTAAGTTTAATAATTCTTCCGAAAGGGGTCTGCTCAGGACTGCTATTATTCTATGCTTTTCGTAAAATATCAAGAGGCTTTTCTTTGCCTGCTTTTACGGCTGGAATAACAGAAACTATAAGCGAAAGCAGAATTGTAGCTCCCGCAATAAGCAGAATCTGTGCAAAAGGAAGGTCTACCGGTATTTCCTGAAGATAATAGGCAGGATCCATAAGTTTTATGGCTGTAATTTCGCTTGCAGGCACTCCTTTTAAAAGATATCCCGCCTTAGCAAACATATTTACTATTTTTTCTACGAACTGCACTATCTGGTTTGCGTTTACAGAAGCTAAAAGTCCAACCGGCAATCCAAGAAGAACACCACCGCTTCCGCATGCCATACCTGTTATAAGGAAAGAAAGCGTAATTCCAGATGGAGAAGCTCCAAGGCTCTTAAGAATTGCAATTTCCTTACGCCGCTCCATTACAAGCATAACAATTGCTGATGAAACATTTATGGAAGCTACAAGCACAATCAGCATCATTACAAAAACAAGCATAACCTTTGTAGAAGAGAAGTTTTCAAACTCGGCAGAATGAACCTGATCCCATCGGTAAAAATTAGCATATTTTCCAAACTGCTTTTGCATAAAGCGCTGGATTCTTACAAGCTCGGTGGCAAAGGCATCCGGGGTTTCTATCATGATTGTATAGTTGGCAGTATCAAGGGAAAGATAAGAATAGGCATATTCAATCGGGATAAATACCCAAAGTGAATCAAGCTCCTGATAGCCGGAAGTAACTATTGCACAAACCTTAAACGAAGTAAGCTTTGGAGAAACCTTTCCATTTGCAGTTTTTGTGGTGATTATTCTAAAATTGTCGCCGGCGTGGAGATTGAGTGTTTCTGCCATTTTCTGCCCTACTACAGCAGGCTTTGCAGCTTTATCTTCAGGGGCGTTTGCATAATCTTCTACAGAACCTTCAAGAACTGTAAACAGCTTTGTAAACGATTCGTTCTGGGTAAAAATAGCTTTATCCATCGCACGAATCTGAATGCCGGTACGCATTGATTTTCCGGCCGCAAGAGCTGTAACACTCACTTCTGGATAAGTGTTCAAAACCCCGTCAACCTTTTTTAATTCTTCTGCATAAGCCCTGAAGTTTTCAGCCGTACTTACTTCATTTATGTTACTTGCCACATAGGCCTGAATATGACTTGATGACAAACCGATTATTCTTTCGGTCATTCCGCTGATCATTCCGTTTGTGATTGAAAGCACGACGATAAGCGGAACAATGCTCAAACCAATGCAAAGTAAAGCCCCGAACAGACTGCGCCTTGCCGAAGATTTTTTTTCGGTTTTCGGGAAGATAAGGGAACGGGCAAACTTTAACGAAGCTTTAATCGTCATTATTTTTCACTCCGTAAATCAACTTTCTGCAGCCTGCCTTTTACAATCGTATAACAGACATCACCCTTTTCTGCAAGCTTCATATCGTGGGTAACAAGCAGAAGAGTTTTCTGATATTTTTCTACCATAGAAAATAAAAGGTCACCAATCATAACTGCATTTGCCGGGTCAAGATTTCCTGTAGGCTCATCTGCAAGAATCAAAGACGGTTCATTTATAAGCGAACGGGCAACTGCAACACGCTGACGTTCTCCACCCGAAAGCTGCGACGGTAAATGGTCCTTTCTGTCAATTACACCAACATCAGAAAGAAGCTGCTCTGCCCTTGCAACTGCATCCTTTTTGGGCACGCCCGCAATATAAGCCGGCATATAAACATTTTCAAGCGCCGTAAAATCTTTTAAAAGATAATGGAACTGAAAAATCAAGCCAAGAAAAGAAGAACGATATTCTGCAATTTCATCTTCCTTGAGCTTACCCACATTCCATTTTCCTGCAATTACAGTACCGGCAGTTACAGTATCTATACCGCCAATTACATTGAGCAGCGTACTTTTGCCGCTTCCACTTTCACCGGCAATTACAATTTTACGTCCGGCTTCAACTGTAAGGTCAAGGTCCTTTAAAATCGTAAGACGTTCACTGTCTGTTACATAAGTTTTTTCAAGTCCGCTGATTTCGATTATATTTTTTGATTCAACCGAATTATTTACCTGTGAATTACTCATCGTGTAAAACCTCCGCTACTGTAAGCTTTAGAACATTTCTACTGGCCGCCCAGGATGCAAATAAAGGTGCAGCCACTCCGAACAGGGCAATCATCACTACTTCAGAAAAAAAGATTCTTGCAGGAATGTTTGCATAAACCGCATAGGTTGAGTTCTCCTGAACAAACATTAAGTTTTCTGGAGAAAAAATTGCTGTAAAAAAGTACTGAACGTAAAACATAAAGCTCGAAGCAAGATTAAAAACAAAGTCTGTGTTTATACTTATGAGGAGTCCAAGAATTACACCAAAAAAAGCACCAATTGCACCAGTTGTAAAGCCTCTCATAATAAAAATTGATTTTATCTCGCTGTTTCTGGCCCCAATTGCCGAAAGAATTGCAATTTCGCTGCGGCGTTCAAAAACAAGCCTTCTCATACCATTATAGATATTAATTCCAACTACAACAAAAATTAAAGCTACAAGAAGAAGCAGCATATTTTTTTCTATGCGTAAAGCCCCGAAAAAAGTTTTATTGTAATCTCGCCAGGATTGAATCTTTCCGTCTTTTAGTTTTTTTTGTAGGACGGTTACCGTGTGCATATCGTCGTTACGGTTTTTAAGCTTTATTCCGTAGATTTTTTTTGCAGACTCACCAAAATGCTTTTCGCCGTCCTGCAGGTTTATAAAACAATAAGTGCTGTTTATTTCTGAATAGCCCGAAGAATAAATCCCCGTGACCTTAAAGTTTCTGTCATCTGAAAAAAGACTTACATCGCTTCCACCGCTAAGCACAAGAAGATTCACTGTATCGCCAACGCCGACATTAAGTTTTCTTGCAAGCGAAGCTCCCATTACAATTGAATCTTCGCCGGAAAGGTCAAAGCTTCCACCCGTAATTTTAAGCTGTTCATAAAAGCCCTTATCCTGAGTATAAATAGAAGGATTTACCGCCCTGATAATTGCTGCATTTTCACGGCCGCGTTTTCCTGTCATAAGAGTCTGAGCTTCGTAAAAAGGTGTTACAGAAATAATGTTTCGGTTTTCTTCACACAAGGAATAAAGCAGGTTTTCCTCTTCTTTCGGTAAATCGGTTACCCTAAGATGATAGGAAGAGATTTCCATAATTGCATCAATAAAGCTCATCTGAAAACCATTCATAACGCTCATTACTACAATAAGGGTCATAACGCCAAAGCAGATTCCAAGAGTTGCAAGAACAGAGGTAACTGCCGACCTGCCTTTCCGGTCTACACGGGCAAACCGTTTGGAAACATCATTTATCCATTTTAAGTTTGAGAAAAAGCTCTTTTCCGAACAATTCTGTTTAGCTTTCAGCTTATCAATCATAAGTCTTTGTCCTCTTTACAATGCCGCCCACAGTATAAACATCCTTTACCTTTTTATTATTTACATAATAAGTAGTAACTACATAATCATCTTCAAAATAGATTTTTGTAGTGTAATCATTTTTAGATGTATGCTCTGTCCTGATTTTCAGCTTACCGTTTTCGTAATATTCATATACAGGTGGAATCTCATCTTCATCATTATCTGAGCTGTCACTTTTTTTAACTTTCTTTGCATTTTTAGTATGAACGTAAACCTGTTCCTTATACCGCTGATTTATAAGAACTCCATCTGCATATTCATACTCGGTTCCCTGCTCCTTCACAAGGTTTCCGTCTTCATCATACGTCCATTTCATTTCTGACTTAAGAAGTTTTTTTTCACCGCTTCCGTTTGAAATTAAATAAGTTTTATTTTGTACAGCGTGACCGTTTTTATCATAAAGAATATCAAGCTCTTTTTCTGAAGATTTTACAATTCTTTGTTTTGCTTTATCACTCTTTCCTTCATAGAAAAACTCTTCCTGAATTTCAATTTTTGAATCTTCTATACTTGCAATAGTCCAGGTTTCTTTTTTGGTAAGTCGGAACTGTGAATCGTAGAGATTTCTTACAACCTTTTGTCCGAAGGAATGAATTACAACAGATTGACTGGCAGATGATTGAGGAACAAAAATTTCTTTTCCATATTCAAGGCTTTTGAGTCTGTTCAAAGAATCGGTAAGAATAACTTCTACAGGCGGTACATCAGGGCTTTCTGTTTCACCATCCTGTGTTTCTTCTGTTTCTGATGAAGAAGCTGTCTGGTCACCGTCTGCTTCTGCGCTGGTACCGTTACCGGTATCCGCTGGATTTTCTGTGCCAGATTCAGTGTCAGTTTCAGCTGACAAAGTGTCGCCGGAAGGTGCATTCTCTTCACTTTGAGCTTCTTGAGTTACCGCCGGCTCTTCTATAGGTGACTGAACTTCCATATCATTTTCGAGCAGATCAAGCAGTTCCGAAGCAAGCCGTTCCTCTTCAATTGAATCGAGCATGGAATCAACCCAGGAGCCGGAATCAAAATCCGGGAAGTTAAAACTGTAACAGTCTATTTTTCCCTTGCAATCCGGATAGTATTTTTCTATAAGATAAAGTGATTCACCGTTTTCCAGAGTATGTAAAAAAAAGAACCTGTCGAGTCTTTCGGGATAATACATATTTCCTACATTTCTTTCCGGTTTTCCAAGCCTGTGCTTCATTGCCAGCTGGAAAATCATTTCCTGTGCCTGTGTGGGCTTTTCAGAAAATGAAAGCTTTTTACGAGAACATGAAACTGTCATAACTCCCAAAAGAATCAGGAGCAGGAAAAAAAGCTTCCTCATATTCCCAAAAACTCGTCTATATATTCTTCCGGCTTAAAAGTGCCTATATCTTCATATTTTTCGCCGGTACAAATAAAGGCTACCGGAATGCCAAGCTCTCTGCCTATTGTTACGGCAACTCCACCCTTTGCGGTAGAATCATACTTTGTCATAATCACTGCATCTACACCGACCGCTTCATTGAAAACTTCTGCCTGCCTTAAAGCGTTCTGGCCCGTAGTTGCATCAATAACAATTATCTTTTTATAACAGCCTTCATCAGCCTTAGACTTGCAGGTTTTATCAATCTTCTGAAGCTCGCGGACAAGATTTTCCTTATTGTGAAGACGACCAGCTGTATCTGCAAGAACAAGGCCTGCTCCCTTTGCCCTTACCGCTTCAGCCGCATCAAAAACTACAGCAGAAGGATCTGAACCATGCTGATGACTTACAACACGAATGCCTAATCGTTCTCCATGCAAATCAAGCTGTTCTATGGCCGCTGCACGGAAAGTGTCTGCACTTGCAAGAACAACATTTTCAATACCGGAATCCTTGTAGTATTTTGCAAGCTTAGCTACAGAAGTTGTTTTTCCTACACCATTTACGCCAAGAACCATCCAGACATTTACTTTATCCTTCTGGATTTCGGGAGTGTATGCCTTAACGTCTGCAAGCAAAAGCTTTTTTAATTCCAGAATTATTTTATCTTCTTCGCGGATTTTATTATCTGAACAGATTTTCTGAAGCTCATCAACAATAGTATAGGCAGTCTTAGCTCCAATATCACCTTCTACTAAAAGTTCAATAAGCTCATCATAAAAATCATCATCTATGGCTGCTTTCCTGGAAAACAAAGATTTTAATTTTTCACCAAAGGATTTTTTCATTTCTCTGCCTCTTTTTCTTTATCTTTTTGTTTTTTATCTGCTTTTTTATCTTTATGCGGTTGTACCGGAATAACACTGTCTGCCGCTATAAAATATCTTACAAGATTATATACAAACCAGGCACCGCAGCCGATTGCCACCGCTGAAGTTGCAGTTGAAGCAATTTTCCATACCTGTGCATTATCAGTACCTTCGCGGGCCTTGTACTGTCCCTTTGCAACAAAATGAGGAATAAGTGAAATTATAAGAATACTGTAAGCGTTGTAGCTTTTCCTTCTGTATTTTTCTATATAATCATTTCTGTCAAAGGGCTTAGCATTTATTTCTAATGAATTAAGATTTGTAATCATGTTTTCAGGGATATAGAAAAATGCTCCTTCGCCGTTTTCTGCAATAAACTGACCGAGAACGACATCTCCGTTTATTGAAATCACTGATTTTCCGTCTTCTGATTGAGGTGTTGTCAGTCCATTCTGGTAAAAGGTTCCCGCCAGATTTTTTGAATGACTTAAATAAAGCTCACCCTGCACAGACGGCTCCAGCTCAACTTCCACAAGATACTTTGTATTTCCATTAAAGAAATAAGTTGTTCCTGCGGTTCTGTAATTTTCCGAAACTATCTGAACAAAATGAACACCTGAATCAAGAGTAATAAGCTCTCCGTTATTCTGATAAATTACTTCATCAATATAAACAATTGCTTTTTTCGCAGCTTCCGGCGGACTTATACTTACATATAATGATATTGGCAGCGAGTTTGTTATAGAAGGAATAAGGCTCTGTGCAATACTGTCTGATATAAGGTCAAGCTCTTCTATTGAACCTGCTTCAGAAACAGTTGCAAGCTCTTTTGCACCGGGATATACCCTTACAGTAGCCGTTACAAATAAGTAATCGCCATAAATTGTTATCTGACCATACAAAAGTGCATTTATTTTTTTTGCAAGCATTTCGTCTTCAAAAACCTTGCTTCCATAATCTGCTTCATTCAGCGCAGACGACCTGGTATAAAAACCTGTTCCGCCGGAATTGCTTGAACCGCCTGTATATGGAGTTATTTTTTCAATGATAACTTCTTCTTCATCTTCAAAAACATTTTTAAAAAACGTCTTGTATTCTTCAAAGGTTCTGTTCAGTTTGCCATCCTTCTTTTCGGAAGTATTTTTTCCCTGAGACTGCCTGTCTGTATCTTTGCCGGAATCGTTATTTGAAAGAAGCTTATCTCGAATCTCTTTCTGCTGCTTAAGGTTTTCGTCAATCTTATCTTTTATTTCCTGAATTGTTTTTTCTTCTGCTGCAATCTTTGTTTTAAGCTCACGCTCTGTATAGTTTTCAAGAACAAGGGCGTCTCTTTTTTTTACCGCATTTGAAAGCTGAAGAAATAAAGAAAGCCTGTCGTTTTTAAGCTTGTTTGTTTCGCGTTCATAGCTTTCATCCGACGGGATTTCCCTGAACAGTGAATTGTCAAGCTTTTCCAGAATTCGGTTTGGAATATCAATCGTTAAAGCATTTGAAATTGGATCAGCCTTTTTTTGAGTGGAGGCAAACTGCTCTGCGGCAATAATCCAGTTTGTATTACTTGTAGTTGTCTGTGCCGCAAAGCATACCCCACAAAAGAGGAAAATAATGAGAGATGCTGTAAGTTTTTTCAAACAAAAACTATACTTCGTCGTCATCGTCGCCTGCACCATCCATTGGAAGACCTTTCCATTTAGCTAC
>JAEEGJ010006035.1_pt1 | contig 36953 bp, 28 predicted proteins | sample 8958761 | NCBI WGS metagenome assembly JAEEGJ01 (sample SAMN16246546, study PRJNA631951) | gut metagenome | biome: gut microbiome; feature: rumen; material: RS-attached | host: Bos | place: Iran: Karaj | collected 2018-10
CACGCAGGGCGTTATCTGGAACATCAACAGCTACGACCAGTGGGGTGTTGAACTTGGTAAGCAGCTCGCCAAGAAGATCCTCCCGGAACTTGCAAAGGCTGACGCCGAACTCCACCACGACAGTTCCACTAACGGACTGATCAAGTGGTATAAGGCCCACCAGGCTTAATTAGACGAAAGAAGCGTGGCAAAGCCCCGCGCAATTTTGTCATCCTGAGCGAAGCGTAAGCGAAGTCGAAGGATCCAGGCATTAGAAAAAGTCGCAGCACTCCGCTGCGGCTTTTTTTTGCATTTTCGCATATATCACACATTGCAAACTTCCATAAACAAGTTGCAAAAATCTGTCATTCTTGTAACTTTTTCTACATTTTCCTTCATGGAAAGCACGGGTAATAGTACACAAACCTCCAGCAGACCTCAATTGTTGGTCATAAACCAATTACCCCCCCATTCGTAAAGTTTAATTTACAACAAATTATTTCCCCATTAATTTATAAAAACCTGAAATCAAAATCAGGTCGTTGTAGCGTATTCTCTCTAGTACAAAAGGAGCAAAATGACTAGTCCAAATTTTAAAAGACTCTTTCTACTGGGATCTATAATCATTATGATTACGGCGTCTCAAGGATTCTCTCAAGTAGTAAAATGCGTATTTAGCAGATGCGCTATAAATCCCATACTAGAAACCCCATATTGCGATTACGAATGCGAAGACGGAGTCAACAGATCTGTTCACGGAGTAACAAATCAGCCGAATCAATATGCCTGCAAGGGATCAAAAAAACTTTTCGTATTAAAACCCAATTGCAAAGACGTTCTAGCAAAGGAAAAGGCTGAAAAAGAACGTACACAAAGAGAAATTGACGCCTGGAAAAAACAGCAGCAACAAGAGAACGAAAAACGAGAAAAGGAACTTCAAAAAGACTCCGACAAATATTCTGCAAAAAATCTTGCAGAACGTCTATTCACAGCGGCAAACCGCTATATCGACATATTGAACGATTACCTTGTAAACGGAGACAAACCAACTATTGAAAATCTAGGCATAACAGCAGACATTCTAAAATCAGCTAACGGCAAAGAAGACGCAGGAATACTCGCTTTAAGGAACCCCAAAAAAGGATATGGAATAGAAATTTACCTTACTGCGCCATTAACTAAAGGTAGTTGTACTCAAAAGATGACAGCAACTCTTGAAGTCACGCTAAAAAAAGGATTCCAAGACATTGTAGAAGATGAATGCGATTTTTGGAACACCTGCAAAAAGAAAGACGGTTTTGAAATAGACAATGTTTCTTGGAATGTTCCTGCAGTTTCAAACTGCGCAACCGACCTAAAAACATTTTTGAATGAAAAAACTCTTGATACAAGGAAAAAACTGAAATGAGAAAATTAGCTTTGTATTTAATTCTTGTAACGGTCATCAGCGAGTTTGCGATGGCTCAAGAGCATGCTGGTTTTAGAAAAGCAATCAACAACGGCGACATCAAAACAGCCATAAGCCTCAAAAAAGCTGGAATCAAAGACATTTACTGTCCAGAGACAATGTCGCCTGCCACAGCAGTCAAATTATACAGAGAGGAACTGAGAAATAAACCTTACGAAATCATAAGCAATTGTTCAGAAGGATTTCTTGATAAAATCCGTCCTCTATCTTGTGCAAATTACAATAATATTGAATTATGCAAGTATATGCTAATGACAAGTCCTATTGAAAAATGGGAGCCTATGCTTGACCAAATAATTGAAAAAGATGTACACAAACACCCCTCTGTCCGCCTCGGAATAGAAATTCACGAAGGTTATTCTAGGCTATACGATAAAATTGATCAAGACCCTTTATATCCACAAAAAACAGCTCTAAGTCAAAAACTAAAGGTAATATCTTTAGGTAACTCGCCAAAATCTCCTGAATGCTACGCTGATGAAAGTTGCTCCGCCAAAAAACTAACAAAAGCTTTTGTCAACAATTCTGAAATTTCCAATATAACAGCATTATTTTTCTGTTCAGCCCACCCCGACATTGATAAAAAAATAGAAGCTGAAAATGGTTTTAACATTCTCAATTGTTCAGAAATTTTGGACACATATTCAAAAAAATGCTCTTCCGCTAACGCCAATGAAACATACACATTAAACGAAGATCCAAGAATTTTTAAATGTGAAAACAAGGACAACATTTGGTCTTGGCAACCCAACGGCATCAAAATCGGGAATACAATCTGGGCAACACAAGATGTAAAAATAAAAGGATCAGGAGCATTAATTGATCCCATTGCCAACTGGTACCGAAATCTAACAGAAACCGCTAAAACCGAAGGAAGAAACAGCGCATTACGAAAGTATCCTATTCCTTGCAGCAAGATAGACAGAGACCCTCTCAGAAAGTCTCTTTGTACCAATAATGCAAATCCATTTTCAAAAGAAATTTCTGATTTCTTTCATTATCTCGGATTTGCACACTCTTTTGAACTAGCGCAAAACATTTGCCCAGATGGTTGGACGCTCCCCACAGAAGAACAATTTAATGAATTGGCACAAACAACACAATCCGCTTCAACGTTAAATTCAAAATGGAAATTTAATTTACGAAAGTTCAGCTTTAATCAAAAGCACAAATCCTTCCAAAATATGGTTTATTATTGGTTAGCCAATGGAAATATTGGTCATATTGATGACTATGATAAATATCATCTTGAAAAAGGAATAGATTTTGAAACATACAAGCGTTATGACAACGCCCTAAACAATGCCGCGGCAAACATATCCAATGAAGAAAACGAAATCAAAAAGCTCGAAAAGATCATTGAAGACGAAAAAGAGAAACTTAAAGAGACTAGATTCACAACAAACAACACAATTTTAAAAGCAGAAAACGACATAAGAGAAAGAAAACGCAATATCGAATACACAAACAAAATAATTAAAGATATTCAAAGAAAAATAAAAGACGACAACGATGAAATAAAATACATGTATTACAACGTTCGTTGCGTACAAGGAACAAAACCTGCACCAGCCCCCGCTCCCGCCCAATCCAAGCCGACACAATCCGCTCCCGCCCAAGAAGCCCGCACCGCAACAACAAACAATGTCGCAGCCACCACAGCAAGCGCACCCAAAACAGCAACGCCAGTATCCACAGCTCCGACAAAAGTTGTTGCTACAGAGCCCGCAGCTTCCACATCTGCCACAGCACAAGCTACAGTAGCAACTGAAGTAACTGTTCCAGCATCCACGGCAACTGTCGAGCCAGAACAAAAGCAGGAGCAAGCAACCGAAGCAGCGGAATCCGCATACAACATTGGAGACCTGTTCAAAAAAGTCAAATGGCAACAAGTCGTCAGTGTAAGCGCAGCTCTCGCCGGAGGCGGACTCGCCTACTACTTCAACAAAAAGGCAAAAGACGCAACAGCCAACCCGCCAGCCAACGCTGCCGAATACCAAAAAGGATACGACGATGCGGGCAAAAACCAGACATACAGAAACATTTCCATCGGGCTAGCCGCCGCAGGTCTAGTCGCATTCGGAATCACATTCATTTTCTAGGAGGTTGACATGAAATACTTATTTGCAATCTCAGCAATTTTACTTTGCGCCTGCACTGACTATCAATCCGACTGGGAAAATAAATGGGGTAGCGCTTTTACTGCCCCAACCGCCGACGTTCCTAACACCCCAACCCCTATATTAATTTGCTATGAAGGCTCCACAACGGCTCTCACAAACAACAACTGCACAACAAACTTCGTTTGTTCCGGCAACAACTGGGTACAAGTCGGCAATCCTGTATGCCAAAATGCAAACACGACTCCGACGCCCATAGTCATCCCCGTTGTAACCTTGGGTACCATGACAGATTCCCGAGACAAGCAACAATACGTCACAACAACCATCGGCAAACAAATATGGATGGCTGAAAACCTCAATTACACAGATCAAAGCACCCTAATGATGAAAAACAGCTGGTGTTACGACAACGCCGAAAAGAATTGTGCCCAATTCGGCAACCACAAGTATGGTCGCCTTTATGCGTGGGATGCAGCGAACAAGGCATGTCCTAAAGGCTGGCACCTTCCCACAAAACAGGAGTTCGACCTGTTGCTTAAATCTGTGGGCGGTGAAGCCATAGCCGGTAACATGCTCAAAGCACAAAGTAACGGGTGGCCCGCAGGCGGCGAAGGCATAAACGCTTACGGTTTTTCCGTACTCCCTGCAGGCTACCGATACAACCAAGGCGGTTTTTACTATGTCAACCAAATCGCCAATTTCTGGACCAGCACCGAAGACGCAAGCGGAGGAGCATACCGCGTTTCAATCGATACGCAAACTAACGCCCGCCCCGGTACAGACTTGAAAGGTTACGGATTCTCCGTCCGCTGCCTGAAAAACTAAAAAGCAAAAAGTCGCAGCACTCCGCTGCGGCTTTTTTTTGTATTCAAATTTGCGGGTTCCTAAATCCCCACGCCTTTCTCTTTAAGCACCGCCATCACCTCATCATACGGGAGCGGCTTCGAGAAATAATAACCCTGCACGCGGTCGCATCCAACCGACTTCAAAAAATCCAAATGTTCCTTCGTTTCCACGCCTTCCGTCAGCGTTCCTGAATGGAGGCGTTTTGCCATATCCACAATGGACTGGATAATCATCTTCGACTTTTCCGTGAAGCTCCACAAGAAAATCATATCAATCTTGATAAAGTCGAAATCGTAATCCTTCAGCAAATTCAATGACGAGAAGCCTGAACCAAAGTCATCCATCCAGACCTCATAACCATCCTTCTGGAAACGCGCTACCTGTTCGTGGATATAGCCGTCCTCATCGCCATCAAGCACCGATTCCGTAATTTCAACGTGAATCATCTCATGCGGCACATTATATTCCTTGGTCAACCGCGTGAGTTCCTTGTAAATATCACTCAGCTTAAAGTCCAAGCGCGAGAGGTTAAACGAAATCGGGACGCACTTGTGTCCAAGATTCGTTTCCTCACGATACTTTTCGCAAATTTTCTTGAGCACGAACAAGTCCAGTTTCTGGATCAAATGCGCATCTTCGAGAATGCCGACAAAATCAAGCGGCGGCAAAAATCCGTGTTCCGGGTCATCCCAACGGGCAAGCGCCTCAAAGCCACAAAGCTTATTCGTATTGATATCCACGACAGGCTGATAATAAACCTTGATGTATTCGTTTTTCACAGCCTCGTCAATGTGCGCAATCAGGTACATTTTCAGGCGTTCGCGAGCGCCCATCTCATCGGCATAAACTGCGAAATATTCATCGTAAACGCCCTTGATTGTCGCCTCTGCAAGGCGCGCACGCATAAAGCAACGTTCAACATTTTCATTTTCAACGCGTTGCACATACACACCCGCCTTGATTTCGAGCACGCCCTGAGTCGAGAAGCTACGAATTTTATCATGAGCTTCTTTGATCTTGGATTCCACCCCGGCAGCATCACATATCACGCGGAAAGTATCGCACGACACATGCGTCACATAGCGCACCCCGAACAGCGACCTAAACGTATCCGCCATAAACTTCAACGCATTATCGCCCTCTTCAAAACCAAGCCTTTCGTTAAACGCCTTGAAGTTGTCCAAATCAAAAACGACAAACGCATAACGTTTCTTGCGATTTCTAAAGAGCAAATCCTGCACGTAGTTCGAAAACAAAAGTTCATTCGGGAGCCCCGTCAACTTGTCATGGTTACGCGCAATCTCCGCCTGCTGCGTCAAGCGCACCGTTCTGAAAATAAGCTTCACCGCAATCGTAAGCGTAAGCCAGAAGAACCACGATACAAAGACAAGGTAATTCAAAAATTCAGGAGTTACCTCGATCATGCGCACGCACACATACATGGCGAGGTTCACGAGCATACTAAAGAACGTGACAAAGCCCAAGAAACCAAAGCGCGCAAAGATTTGCGTGTTACGGACAAATAAAAGTTCGTTCCAAAGGAGTTTCCACCAAATGAAAATTGCAACCAAGTTTACCAGGGCTGCGCCAACCTGCGTCTTGCCCACCACCATGCCGAGGTAACCCACACCGACAGACGCAGAAAGCATGAACAGCGATGGCGACCAGTGAATCGAAAGCACCTTCCCAAAAACAAAAATCGCCACAGGAATCAGAATGACGCGGCTCATGTAGTCCACTATCACGTCGAGCAGCAACGGGACCTCGCCCATCACGCACGTAAATAAACGCATTACCCCATGATAAATCAAGTCCGAATAGATCATGTAAGGGGTCAACGAAAAAACAGCTCCCCAAAAAAGCACTTTCTTCAGGTTCTGTTTTTCACCAAGCGCCACCAACGTAAAAAGCAAAAAACCGCTCGCCAACAGCGACGGAAAAAAGAACACATGATTTGCGTAATCCAGAAAATTTATCATTGCCAATACCCTAATATCATAAATATAATGTATAACCCCCATCTCGTGCACGCGAGTGGTGAAAAAACGCACATTTTAGGCGCTATACATTGGAATAAATACTAGGATTTACTTCACTTTACTAAAGTCAAGCCTGTCATCAACCGGAATCGGCTCATCCAAATTCTGGACATTGACATCTACCGGTTCGGGCGTTCCAGAATTCGACGGCGGCGCAGGCATTTTCGTCATTTGGACAGTCTGATCATCGCGACCATCCTTTTTCAACTGCATTTCATCCGGGTTATTTCCAACACCGATTACAGCAGGGCAACCCCTCGGATTATCGCACGCACAACCTAAAACAAACAAAGAAAAGGCAATTAAAACAAATTTCATGATTTTAATATACAAAAGAAGTCATAAATGGACAATTAGTCACCGAAAAACGCCCCCAATGCGCCCGGCAGCAATGTCAAAATTTTTAAATTTGGCGCGAAAATCTTATTTGGGAGCAATGTATGAAATCCAAATTACTCTTAACAACATCTATCTTCACACTTTCCATGCTTTACGGCTGCCTCGACGAAGTGACTGAAACGAGCGCTCCGGACTTGTCCGAACTCGCCTGCAAAACGGAACCCCTAGACGATGACAGCGGACTCAAGATTATTTGCGGAGGCGATTCCGTGGGTGTCGTTTTGAACGGCAAAGACGGTAAAGATGGCACCGATGGTAAAGACGGCGAAAAAGGTAAGGATGGAAAATCTGGTACCGACGGTAAAAATGGCAAGGATGGAACTTCCTGCTACGTCACTGAAAACGAAGAAATAAATGGCTACGATGTGTTCTGTGGTGACGAAAAGATCGGCTCCATCGTAAACGGCAAGGACGGTGCCGATGGAAAAGACGGTAAAAACGGTAAGGATGGCGATAAAGGCGACAACGGTGATGACGGCAAAGATGGTAAGGATGGAACGTCCTGCATTGTTAAAGAAAACACAGAAATAAACGGCTACGACGTTATTTGCGCTGGCGAGAAAATCGGCGAATTGCGCAACGGCAAAGACGGCAAGGATGGTAAGGACGGTAAAGACGGCGCGGCTGTAGGTTCTTGCACCGTCGTCGTGAACGAAGACATCGATGGCTACGATGTCGTATGCGGCGGCGAAAAGGTCGGCGAACTCCGCAATGGCGCCAAAGGTGCTGACGGTAAGAACGGTGAAAATGGCAAGGATGGCAACGACGGTTCATCCTGCACGGTCGTAGTAAATGACGACATCAACGGTTACGATGTCATCTGCGGAGATGAAAAGGTCGGCGAGCTCCGCAATGGCGCCAAAGGTGCTGATGGCAAGAACGGTGAAAACGGTAAGGATGGTAACGACGGTTCTTCTTGCACGGTCGTAGTAAATGACGACATCAACGGTTACGATGTCGTATGCGGCGACGAAAAAGTTGGTGAACTCCGCAATGGCGCCAAAGGTGCTGACGGTAAGAACGGTGAAAACGGTAAGGATGGTAACGATGGTTCTTCTTGCACGGTCGTAGTAAATGACGACATCAACGGTTACGATGTCATCTGCGGCTACGAAAAGGTCGGTGAACTTCGCAACGGCGCCAAAGGTGCTGATGGCAAGAACGGTGAAAACGGAAAGGATGGTAACGACGGTTCCTCTTGCACAGTTAAAGCAAACGACGACATCAACGGTTACGACGTCATCTGCGACAACAAGAAGGTAGGCGAGCTCCGCAACGGAGCCAAGGGCGCTGATGGCAAGAACGGCGAAAACGGAAAGGATGGTAACGACGGTTCCTCTTGCACAGTTAAAGCAAACGACGATATCGACGGCTACGATGTCATCTGTGGAGACGAAAAGGTCGGTGAACTCCGCAACGGCGCCAAGGGCGCTGATGGCAAGAACGGTGAAAACGGAAAGGATGGTAACGACGGTTCTTCTTGCACAGTCAAAGCAAACGACGACATCGACGGCTACGATGTCATCTGCGGAGACGAAAAGGTCGGCGAACTCCGCAACGGCAAGGATGCAGTCCTTCCATCTTCTAGCAGCATAGTTTCTTCGAGTAGCACAACGTCATCTAGCAGTAGCGATGTTTCCTCCAGTAGCGAAGCAGATTCAAGCAGCAGTGAAATTTCCTCTAGCAGCGAAGTAGAATCAAGCAGCAGTGAAATATCCTCTAGTAGCGAAACCCAGTCCAGTTCCAGCGTTGAACAGCTCAGCGAAAAGTGCAAAACGCTCCGAGCCACAACAGACGTATTCAATTCCCTCTACGACGTTCTCGGCTGCACCCGCTCTGACGAAAAAGTCGCCATCATCCTGCGCCACGCCCAACGCGACATTCACAAATACGGCGATGACGATGGCCTCATCGAAGTCGGCAGACAGCAAGCAAAACAAGTCGGCGAGAAACTAAAGGAGCTCAACCTCGACGATTTCTATTATATGTACACCAACGTCAAGCGCACCGCAGAAACCGCACAAATCATCGCCATTAACAAAGGCGAAAACGTTTCGACAGACATCAACGACTGGCACAAACACAACATCGCAAACCTAACCGAAATCAACCAGAACCTGAAAGAATCTTGGTACGTCAAGCCCAACCAAAATGCAAGCAACTGCAAAGGTGGCGCTAGCTGGGGCTGGAGTTCTTACTCCAAAATCGCCTATCAAGAATACGACGACGACAACAACCGTCAAAACTGCGAAAACGCATTCTACCCCATCGACACAAGAATCGAAGCATTCATCGAAAACTACTTTACATACGAACAAATGCACAAGTACACTTTAGCCATTTCGCACGACCAATACCTTGTACCGTTCGTCATTACAATCAGCAACAAAAAAATTCACGACGACGTCGTCAACTCCAAATATGACCTCCGCTTCCACAAGCACGATCGCGACATTAACTGGAATCCAGATTTTAACTACTGGATTAACTACCTCACCGGCGTAGTACTCATCGTTGATTCCGACAACAGCGTTATAAAGCTCCCCGTCAAAGCACTAGACGACGGATTCCTGCGCAAATACGAAAATCCATAACAAATCAGCTTCAAAGCCCCCGCCCGGGGGCTTTTTTCGTAAGTACAAAAACAAAAAACAACGCTCCACAAGGCGTTGTTTTTCAATGTCAAAAAAGGAGATTCTCGCCTTTACGGCACTTCAACAGAATCCAAAATCTTCTGCACGACAGTTTCGGCAGTGACTTCTTCTGCTTCGGCTTCGTAACTCAGAATCACACGGTGGCGAAGCACTTCCATCGCGACAGCCTTCACATCTTCCGGCGTCACGTAAGCGCGACCCTGGATAAACGCATGAGCCTTCGAAGCCTGGGCAAGACCGATAGAAGCACGCGGAGAAGCGCCCACTTCCACAAAGCCCACCAAGTCGCTACGCTTGATGCTACCCGGATCACGCGTTGCCAAGACCAAGTTCACGATGTATTCGCGCACGCGTTCGTCCACATAAACCTGCTTCACGAGCTCGCGAGCCTTCAAGATATCTTCCTTCGTTGCAACAGCCTTCGGCTGGCGGAGTCCTGCACCCGAGACAGCATCGAGAATCTTCATTTCGTCAGCCTTGTTCGGGTAGCTCACCTTTACCTTCAAGAGAAAACGGTCCACCTGAGCTTCCGGCAGCGGATACGTACCTTCCTGCTCAATCGGGTTCTGCGTGGCAAGCACCAAGAACGGTTCGTCAAGCTTGAATGTTTCATCGCCAATCGTGATGTGGCGTTCCTGCATGGCTTCGAGCAAAGCGCTCTGCACCTTGGACGGAGCACGGTTAATTTCATCAGCAAGCACAAGGTTCGTAAAGAGCGGACCCTTGCGCGTTTCGAACTTTGCTTCGCGAGCGTTATAAATCGTCGTACCGAGCAAGTCTGCCGGCAGCAAATCAGGAGTAAACTGGATGCGCTTGAAGTCGAGCGAAACTGCATCGGCAAAAGCCTTCACCGCAGTCGTCTTGGCCAAGCCCGGGAGGCCTTCCAAAAGCACGTGGCCATCTGCCAAAATACCCGTCAGAATGCTTTCAACCATCGCCTTCTGGCCAATCACCGTATCTTCAACTTCTCGCAGCAAGTTCATGCAAAAAGAACTCTGCTGCTTCACCTTTTCCGAAAGTTCCTGAATATCCATTTATTTTACCTCTAAGTTTTTCATGCTTTAAGATACTAAAATCTTTCAAAAAAAACAAATGAGATCAGTCTTCTTCATCGCTCCGTCTGCTCTCATATTCTTCCAAAGATTCCAAATCACGAACTTTTTGCCGTTCTTCTGCAGCCTTTCTTTCCCTTTGCATTTTTTCTTGTTTTTCGCTCGAAGTAACAATAGACTCCGACGTACTTATAATACTTACTGTTACAGCAAACCTGTCCATTTTTGAAATTTTTTCGTACTCTACCGGATAGGAACTATACTCCCTGCGTTTATATGTCAAATCTCTTCCGTAACGGAATTCTATACCAACCCTTAGCGATTCATTCGGTATAAAGGAAATATATCCACCGCAGCCAATTTCATCATAAAAGACCGGAGCTGACCGCCCCACACCAATAACCATAGCCCCATGTTGCGCCGTATTGGCTTCGCGCCCATTTCTAGACAAATGCTGAGTCAAGCCTATGCGGAAATTATCCCCTATCGGCAACTGTTCAATAATGGACACACCTCCACCCCACTGAAAATACTTGTGCTCCACCTTTTCCAATTGCCACAGCCATAAATTACTCCAACCCATTACACCGAAATAATCAGAGGCAAAGCCTGCCTGCACATAGGGAGTTATAAAATCAAAACCAAAGCCGTACTTGAAATACCCTTTATTTCTCTGAATGGAGAAGTTCGTCCCTACAGGCCACTCCTTGTTTTTATAATACCATTCATCATGCCAATCATCTGACAGTTTCACTTCCTTAACGCCATCGGCAACATAATTAACATGCGGTTCATCATCAACAAGATCTCCGAAAAACGCCGAGACCGATGCATCTGTCACAAAATCGCCATCACTCTTTTCCATAAATGTAGCAGCAGATGGCGGATGAATAATGGCAACGCTACACCCCGCAAGCATCATCGTCACAAACAAAACAAATAAACAAGCCAACCGATTCATCACGTATAAAGCCACTTAAATTTCAAAAAAACATCAGTGCGATTGCGCATCAAACATCACACTAAAATCAAGATAAAAACGCTGGTTATCAGAACCAAGTTCATTCCCGTAACGGAATTCTAAAGAATAACCATCATAACTGACATACGCCCCAGCACCTAATTCCCCATAAAATTTCATATAATAATCAAGATTTATCGAGCAGCACTCATCCAAAACTCCTGAATAAGAATTGTAAGCAAAAAACTGATTCACGCCCACTTTTAATTTCGAGGTAATAGGGTACTGTTCAATCGTCATAATTCCGAAGGGTCGCTTCCAATTCGTCGAGCTATCATCATTAAGTACAATAATATCGCCCCATCCCTGAACACCAAAATAATCACTAACAAAACCCAAATTCAAACGAACAAGAGAATGCTCTCCTAAACTTAAACCAAATAAAAAATGATCATTTCTAAAAAAGAGCACCCCGTCTAGTAAAAAATGCGGTTCCTTATATCGGTATGCTTCTTGAGCACTTTTTTCTTCACGATGAGAATTATCATCGCCCCAAAAGCCTCCACCACTAAAGCCAATATTGATAGAATTCGGTTTGGCACTCATAAAACGCGCTGCCGACGGAGCATGCGACGAGCACCCCGCAAGCATCATCGCCACAAGCAAAACAAGTAAACAAGCCAACCGATTCATCACATATAAAATAGCTTTAATTCAAAAAGTTTCAACGTAATCTATCGGCAAATTTCAACCGCCCATCAGGCGATTTAAACAAGAAGGCGATTCCGCATACTTCGACTACGCTCAGCACAGGTTCCAGCCGGAACGACATTTGAGAAGGGCATGACAAAACGCCCTCTGGAGAAACGAATTTGGCAAACGGCGTTTACCAAATTGGGCAAGCTGTGCTTGCCCAATCTGAAAAACATCATTTTTCCAACACCGGGAAAATGATATTACTTTTTCTTTTTTTGAAATTTCAAAAGAGACGCGTCAGTCGCTTTCAAACGACGCGCCACCTTCTTAACATCTTCACTTGCAGGCAAATTTTCGGGAACAATACCACGATCAAGAAGCATTTTGCGGACAGCGCGATTGTTATCCACATGTTCCTTCTCAATTTTCTTTTGTCCAAAAAGATTTTTTGTTTGAGTTTTGACAGAAGTCATTTCCGCAGCAAGATCCTTAGCCTTGATACTTACCGTAGGCAAAAAATCTGCCAGCGGGCGACTCGCAGGGACATTATACTTACGCTTTAAGAGATTCGTATCAATGTTGAACAACGCCTGATCGCCCTTGGAACGGATAACGGCAAAGCCCTTGCTATCTACACCTCGTTCAAACAATACTCCCGAGAGGACCTTTTCGGTATGCGCAAGCTTTTCCCTCGCCTGCACACGCTCCAATTCAAGAATACGGTCTTCAACAATTTCCGCCACACGAGTCTGCACGGCAAAATAATTCTGCGCAAAAGATATTTCCGGCTTGCGAGAATCACCATTCTGAGCAATCAGATAACAAGCGTAGCGAGTAAGCATATAGTCATCAACTTCACGTACCGCCCCCTTTGCAAGATGGATCATTTTCCCGGCGCCGGGAAAATGATCATCTACAATTTCGCCTGCATTTTTACAGGCTTCCTTCGCCTTTTCAATAGCATTACTAAAACGCTCCCATTTAGTATACCCAAGTAACGTACTCAAATCACGAGCACTCCAACATTCCACCCCTTGGTATTCGCAAGCAATAGCTTGGAACTTTTCGAACAGAGTCTTGATTTCTTCGGACTTCATTATAGCCTCCATGTAATCGTATTATACGACGCCGTTTTTGCGGCAAGTTTATGATTAGAGGCGTTCCTGCAAAATCAAATTATGATTAAAGCAAAAACGCACCTCGCCTTTGTATAGCGAGATGCGCAGTCATTAATGTATCTATATATCAAAAAGTTGGCAAGGGGTACATAAAAATTTTACATAACCCCCAAAAAAACTACCACCCTTGAAAATCAATCACAAACGTATACCGGTTGAAATCGCTTATAATGTTACCGTCAATTTCTTTTTCTTCAAAACGATAATACGTCAGATCTCTTCCGAGCCGAAATTCAACACCAACATTTGTTCCTTTTCCAACACCGAATGAAACATATGCTCCTCCACCAATTTCATCGTAGAATATTGGCGTGGGTGTAGGAATGCTGAAGCCCATGTCATATATACCATGAGCTATATTCTCACGACCATTTCTTGATAAATGTTGCGTCAAGCCAATGCGAACGCCATTCCCTATCGGCAACTGTTCAATAACAGACACACCACCCGCCCACTGAAAATACTTGTGTTCTACTTTTTCAAATTGCCACAAACAAAGATTGCTCCAACCCATCACACCAAAATAATCCGATACAAATCCCATCTGTATATAAGGTGATAATAAATCAAATCCAAAACCGTATTTAAAATATCCATAGCGTCGCTGAAACGAAACAGCAACTTCTACAGGAGATTCCTCTTCTCTATAGCTGTATTCTTCATTTACTTCTCTTTTCACATACTTTTTAGGAATAAAATCATAAGCCACACCCCCTACTGTAGCAGAAATTGAAGCATCACGTATAAAGCCATCTCTATCATTTTCCATAAACGCCGAAGCAGAAGGTGGATGAACAAGCATCGTATTGCACCCCGCCATCACCGCCACCACAATCAAAACAAGTAAACAAGCCAACCGATTCATCACTTATAAAATAGCTTTCATATCAAAAATTCCAATGTCGCCCATCGGCAAATTTCAGCTATCCATCAGGCGTTTCATACAAGAAGGAGATGCCCCATCAAACGAGGCATGACATCACCTTCTTACCAATCCAACAATACAACTTCTAAATTTTTCTTCATCTCCAATATGGTAATCTTTTGCTCCATTGAACAAAACTATATAATCATGGTCTAAATAAGTCGAAATCTCTAGAGAACTCGAATTCTCCGCATTGCACACTTCAGGAATCATATTTGGATCATGTACATAATTTAAGGTACATACACCTTCATCCGTTTTTACTGTTACATCAATTTCCACATATTGCCCTCTGCTATACAACAAATGGAGTGCATGAGTAAACTCCATCTCAACATTTTTGTTATTTGCAATAAATGAAATTTTATTTTTATCTCTACTTGTAACGGTAATATTCCTTTGAAGAGCTTCTTTCTCTATATCGCAGTTACAAAAGTTAAAAACATCCGACCACGGCCACGGATAAGAATAAAACGCAAGACCACCATACCAATCCGAAAATTGAAGCACAGCATCAATGCTGTGAAAAATGACACTCATATAGCGCGATGCCGTATAATCATTAAACTCATCAATTTCAGGGGTATTGATATCAATCGCATTTCCCTTCGAATCTATCCTAGACATATACAACGTATCTTGAGTGATGTCAAAATAAACGGTAGATCCCTTTATAACCTCATCCGTATTTATCAAGCCACTGCAATCGACAGAATTGTTCTTATGAATATAATGGCATGCCGTCATTTTCCATTTACTCTTGATTTGTCCACCTTTTCCACCGACAAGAACCTGTCCATAAGTATTGTCTCCATCTCTATACAAAAGAACAAGAGTATCACCTAAAAACTTATATTCCCTATAAACTTGGGACGTATCCTTATGTACTACAAACTCGTATTTATCGTCTTCAACCACACACCTGTTTTCGCTTTTGAAGCGATAAATCGTCATCGTATGATTAATTTCATCCAAAACGATTGGATCTTTTTCTCCAATAAAGTTTTCGCCTATGCTATTTACATTCGACACAAAAGAACCATTACTGTCACTGCAAGCAAGAATTGCCATAGTACAAGACATGACCATTCCATAAATAATAAGCAACTTTAAATTCATAAGACTATTCTCCTTTTTAAAAGTTCTAGACATAATATCTGCAGAATTTCTTCTCATAATAATAGCAAAAACCCCGCTAACACCGACAAAATCACTAAAAAAGGTGGTACAACACCTTTTTTTTAACAGGGAGATGCACCCTAACACAAATGCGAATAAAAAAGTATGGATTCTCCTAACACACCCATCTTACTGCAATCCCGCTTTTTTGTATATTAAACTCACATAAATGAATCCATTCACCGAAGAATTCCTCAAAAACTACGAAAAACAAATTCGCAAGTTACCGCTTGACGAACTCTACGAGGTAATGGACATTATCAAAAAAGACACATCCCCCGAGCGCATCAATATCGTCAAAGTCCGCATCCAAGAACTTGAAGCCTCCGAAAGAAGCAACGTCAAATATTCCCTCAACAACAACTACTACACCCTCCATACCAAACAAACATGGTCCGATTACTTTAAAGATTTTTTGCAAGACCTTCGGTATGGAGACAGCTATGTCAACGAACCCCAAACTCTACCGGACAAAGATGGATTCATAGACTTTATCATTACCAACGGATTCGGCCTCGGCATAGTCCTCGCAGTATTATTCTTCGGAGCCGGCGCAGGAAACGGACCTAGCGTACCGTACCGTGCAAACCCCAACGGATTCCACGATTTCAAACTAGATGGAGTCCTAACAATAATTCAATTGGTTCCTATCGCTTCCACCATTTTTCGGTACTGTGTATCATCTACAGCCGATTTAATTTGCAATTACTGGCTCGCCCACCATAAAACGGCCCTCACCATAGCATCGGTTATTTCGCTACATTCCATTGCAACCTTGATTACCGAGCAATACACAGGAATTTTCTACTCCAGCGCAGGCCCAATCATTTACTTTATTGCATGGCCAACCCTGATTTATGCGGTCTTATTCGTTATCAACGCTTTCTTTCCATTAAGCCGAAAGTTCCGCCCGAAAAACGGACTATCCACTGTCGCACTCATGCTTACTTTAGAGCTAGCAGCCCGTTTTACGCAAACATAACCAAGCTTTTCACACAAGAAGGAGATGCCCGATCAAGTCGGGCATGACAAAATAGGCAACGGCATTTCTTCAAAAAGATGATGCCCCGTCAAGCGGAGCATGACAGAATAAAGCAAAAAACTCCCCAAACACCGGGAAAATGGTCTTACTTTTTCTTCTTCACAGCGGGCAGTTCTGGAATCATGGTGTCGAGCAAACGCACAAGCAAGCCTTTATCTGCAATTTGCTCTGCAGTGACACGCAACATCGGCTTTGCGCCATCATATGGCAACTGCAATTTTGCATCCGGGAGCACAGCCTTCGCTGCAGCCACAGGCTTCACGAGCAAGCGATCATCGTAAATCCCGCCAAAAATTTTTCCATCAGCATAAAGGATATACTCGCCCATCATCTTGCGGGTGGTCACGCGCAGTTCCCCCTTGAACTGCGCCAAGACGTAATCACGGAACTTTTCAGAACTCGGCATTTTTATTCTTCACCAAATTAACGATACAGTCTCTAAATTCACCAGCATTACCAATATAGTAGCTATCCGCACCATAATACAAAAGCGAATCCTTGCTATTGTAGGTGGAAGCAAGATCCATCAGACCCGCGTTTTCTGCCTTACAAATTTCTGGAGTCATTTTGGAATCAGACATATAATCCAAAACGCAAACCCCATTGTCAGATTTCAAAGTCGCACCAACTTCTACATAACTACCACGGTTATACTGCAAGCGTTTCGCCTTGGTAAACTCGACCTCAAAATTCTGTCCACTGATTACGAATGAAATATGCTTTTTATCTCTACTACTAATAACGACATTATTGTGTTGCACATATGCTTCAAAATTTTCATTTTCCCAAAATACAGTCCACGGAGAACTGTATCCCATCAATCCCACATTTTGATTCGTCTTAACAATTATTTCAAAAATCGTTTCCATATAATCAGACTCCGTATAATCGTCATAATCATCTTCAGTCGGAGCATACATGTCTATTGGTTTACCATTCAAATCAATCACGGACGCAAAAAGGGTATCCTGCGTAAAATCAAAGTATGTAATTGTATTTTTCAGTCTGCCACTCAACTCTTTTGACTCACGGCAATCAATCGAATTGCTTTCTTGAACATACTCGCAATTTGTCTTTTTCCATTTATTCTTAATTTGCCCGTTTTTACCATCAACAAAAACTTGACCATACTTTCGAGATTCTCCATCGTTATAGAAAATAACAAGCGTATCGCCTCTAAAATCATAGTCCCTTTCAATATGTTGTGTATCCACCATCGTCACGAATTCGTATTTATCATCGTCAACTTTACAAACATCATGACTATGAACTTCATAAGTCGAAAACTTCCGATTCGCCTCATCCAAGACAAGCGGGTACTTGACACCCACAAAATTTTCCCTTGAATTATTGGAGACCGGGTTAGACTCGTTACTTTCACTGCAAGCAAGCATCGTAGCACAACAAAGCAGACCAGCAAGACCTAAAAATTTCATAAAAAACTCCTTCCAAATCGTTTACTGCTAATAATACATTATTTCAGCATTCAATTTTAGCAGCCATACATATAAAAATTCATTTTTCATCTTTTTATATGTATTTTTCTACTTTATCCAAAACATTTTTATAATTCCAGCTAGTTTTCATACATATAAAACTTTCCATTTAGCCAATTTTATATGCATCGCACACAATTTTTTTCCGAAAAAGGTTAGCAGAGAAGCAAATTATACATATAAAAAATGTCCTTTGAGCTTTTTTATATGCACACACCCTCAAATTTCGGCACATAAACAGTCCTATTTGCATAATTTGTTGTATATTATATGCCGCATGACAACAAAATTCACTGAAGAATATCTCAAGGACTATAAAGAACAAATTCGCAAGTTGCCGCTTGACGAACTCTACGAAGTTTTAGATATCATCAGCAAAGACGATTCTCCAGAACGCCAGGACATTGTCAAAGCTCGCATTGCTGAAATTGAAGATGAATCAGATGATGAATCGAATGTTGCACCCAGCGCGACATTTCCCGAGCAATTCCAAGACGAAACCGAACGTTCCATCGAGCAAACTTTTGAACCATATACTAGCTTAAACGACACCCAAATCTCAACTCCAGACTCTGATCAAGCAGACTCCGAAAGCGACGCAAAAAGCGACGACTCACCAAATCACAATATCACGCAAGAAGAAATTGACAAATACAATAACACACAACCGATACCTGATACTAACGGACTCATCTCATTCATCTTCTTAATGGCAATCGGTTTAGGTACGGTCCTTTTGCCTCTAATCCTCATCTCGATAAATGAAAACCAACACCCAGGTTATCACAATTTTAAAATAACAGCTTTTTTGCCGTTTCTCAAATATGTTCCTATAACCACTATCTTTATTGTCAACTGCATAACAGCAAAGGAAAGAATCCGAGACTACTGGCTAAACCATCTTAAATTAGCACTCAGCATCGCATCATTTCTCGCCGTAAATGCAGTCATCACATTCATCACGGGAACATACAGCGGGATTTTCCGCAGTTGCTCAGGAAGGCCCGCCTATATGATAGCCGCAGGGGTTCTCTTTTTCTCGATAACATTTATCGTGAACGCATTCTTGCCCATCAGCCAAAGATACCGTCCAAAAAACGGGCTTACGCTAGCAGCGCTCGCCCTCGTCCTTGAAACAGCCCTCCGATAGACGTTTTTACTCGTCTTCTTTAATACCCATGAGTTGCATGGCAAGTTTCCAAGTTTCCTTGTTTTCGAAACTATCGCGTTTGCCACCGCCGTAGCGGGCATGCGCAAATTCTTCAAGCAAGGGCTTCCAGCCGTCCAGTTTGCCATCAGCCACAAGTGCATCAAGATTTACCGCGGAGGCGGCGGCAATTCCTTCGGCAGCTCCGAACTTTTTAAACGCATACTCCTTGCAAATGCTTTCGAGTTCCAAGAGCCATTCGCGGCTATCGGCAACCATCACGCGCTGCTTCAAGACCACCATCTTCTCGCGCATAGCATTTTCAAACGCATTCTTCGCTGCAGCCGCAGCTCGCGCATTAGCACGCTTACGCATGCGCCACAGCGCCGCAAGCAGCACACAAACGCCAACCGCTCCGCCTGCAATAAACGGCATCGCATTGAACGGAGCATCGACTCGTATAGGCACACTATCACTACGCAAATCGAGCGACTGACCCATCGGCGTCGGGATTTCAAAACGCATCGCGGGGATGTTCAGGTTACCCGTATCCTGCATAACGAGCTTGTAGTTGAACGTAATCTGCGCCATTTCCTTGCCGTCTTTTACCGAGCGGCTAGATTCCTGTGACAAGCCCAACTGCAAAATGCCCTTCGCATTTGCAGAACTCGTCGGCACCACGAGAATCGCGCTCCCGTTCACACTCCACGAGACCGTCACCGGGAAGTTGATCGTATCGCCCACAGTTGCCGAAAGCGGCACATTTGCAGCATTCCCTGCGTCACCAGCACTTCCAACATTACCTGCAGTAATCGTAATCCCGAGCTGTTCAGCCGTCGGGAGCGCAGGCATACCCGCATCATTTCCAACGGAATCTCCGTCAACAGAACTTGCATCCAAATCGCCCGGCGCATTCAAGCTATCGGCAGGCACCACAAGTGCCGTGTCCGCAGCATTCTCCTTGACCAATGCGGCACTTTCAGCAGGAGCATCATTCTTTACGGCAGCGCTTTCTGCCGCCTTCGTCTTCGACTTTTTAGACTTAACCTTTGCAGTCTTAGAATTCACAGTTTTTTCTTTCATACGCCAAGAATATACAAAAAAGACTCCCGTAAAAAAGAGAGTGCCCGCCATAGCGGCGGGCACGACAACTGAAATTATTTCGGCTAAATTAGAACGGACGCACAAACAAGCCGTTCAGCAAGCCCGAATACATCGTGAGCAAGATATCCGAGAAGTAGCTGCTGTTCGTGTTCGACGGGTCCTTAGCATTCAAGCCCTTCGTGCACTTTTCAAGCCAAGTCGGATTGCCAGAGAGACCCGTTGCGCACCATGCAGCGTACCACTGGCTCGAAACGACGTTGTTTCTGGTGTTATCCGGACCTACAGACAAATTCCAGGAGTAATTGACTGCCAAAGCCTTATCATCCGGGTTGTTCGTAGATTTTACCGAGATAAAGGCGTTCAGCTGATTCAAGATAGCTGCTGCACGAGTTTCCTGGAACCAGTAGTAATCCCATGCGAGGCGCCACGGAATACGCACAGATTCCTTGTTGAACGTGTACCAAGTCCAGCTACCTTCACCAGAACCTGCGGCTCCGTTAGGCGGATTGGCGGCATTACCCGTTGCATCGCTCCAGTCCGGGAACACGCCCGTACCCATCGACTGCACCAACTGCATGTAGGTGTACATCGCATCAAGCACGCCCTGCCAGTTGTGATTCTTGTCCACCATAGCAAAGAGCCTGATAGCCACCGGAGAGAAGTAGCTCAAGTTGTAAATCGGGTTGGAGCCCTTCCACAAGTCCGTATCGCCAGAGTAGATAAGCAACGTCGTCTTGTTGACTTCCAAGTCCCAGATGGCATTCACAAACGTCAAGGCATCCTGCAAGAATGCGGCATTACCCGTCTTGTAGTACATGAGGATCAAAGCCGTTGCGATATCTTCGTCAGCGTCAGTAGCGCTGGAATTATCTACTTCCGTCCAGTGGAACGACTGGGTGATCCACGGCATGAGCTTTGTATTGCTATAAGCTCTAAAGCCTCTAGTGTAGTTCCACAAGCGGATAAACGTGTCATCATCGCCATTGAAATAGGCAAGGAGCATACCATAGCCAACACCTTCAGACACGGTGCAAGCACGGGTCTTCATGGCAGGGACTGGCGTCGTATTATCAGAGCAGTAGCTCTTGTAATAGCCCGTCTGGCTAGACCAGACTACACGGCCAGCAGGCAAAAGATCGGCAGTCGGGAACACAACGTTGAATTCCGCAGCAAGATTCGGATAAGTCGTGATTTCCTGTTCGTAAGTGGTAAAGTGAAAACTCTTCCACAGAGCATAATCACCCGTACCGTAGGTCACGCTTGCCGAAGGTGCAAGAGCAGGATATGCGACAGGACTCGGGGCAGGAGTGGAGCTTGTCGGAACAACAGCAGAACTGCTGACAGGCACTGGAGTCGAAGACGTCGGCCCCGGAATATACGCAGAAGAACTTGTCGGGAGAACAGTCGAGCTGTAAACCGGGTTATTAACAGGAGCGCTCGGCGAAGTATCGCCACCGCAAGCGCCGAGGAAAAAAGCCGAGCCTACCAAAGCAGGCAACAGGATTTTTTTGGAAATCATAAGGCCTCTCAAAATCAACCCTCAAACGGGTCTGGTAAATGCCAAAGTAATATATATAAATATAGCTATTAGCGAAAACTTGAAAGTAAAAATCAAGTTTACCTGTGAGCACAAGCACTAAAAAAAATACATAGAAGAAAAGGGCCGCATGCGCGACCCTTTCCTAAATTCTTGCGAATCCGAAATTACTTCAACACGATCTTGTTGGAGAAGTTGACGGACTTGCCAGCAACGCGAACCATGTAGACACCAGCGTCGAGGTTTGCGAGGCTGAGAGCAGAAGCGGTGTTGCCCTTAGCAACAACCTGGCCCTGGAGGTTGAGAACTTCAACGTTAGCAGCGGTGTTCACGCCAGCAACGCTGAGGGTACGGCCAGAGAGGATTGCCTTAGCAGCGGAAGCGCCACGGACAGCCTTGATCGAGCTAGAACCGCAGGTACCTGCATACGGGCCAACGGACTTGATGTTGAATTCATAGGAACCCGGAGCAGCCTGGAGCTTGAACTTGATAGCAACGAGCTGAGAAGCAGCAGTTACACCGTCCATCTTCGTTGCACCCTTGTACCAAGACGGCTGAGCAAAGCCAGACCATGCGATGGTCTTGGTAACAGCAGCAGAAGTAGCCTTAGCGAGGGAAGCAGCCGGGTTTGCATAACCGATCGTTGCGTCAACAGCGTCACCGAGACCGAGTTCGAGAGACGGAGCAGCAGCGGAAGTGTAAGTGATGCAGATGCCACCCCAAGAAGAGGCGTCGCCAGCAGCCGGAGTGTTGTCGGTAGCAGAGGTTTCACCAACAACGTTGAAACCGATACCAACGAACGGGTTATAGGTCAACTGACCCTTATCGAGAACTGCAGTACCGCAAACGCCCTGGCAGTAGTCAATGATCGGGTCCATAGCGTCGGCAGAGTATTCGTTACCGCGTTCGACCGGCCAAGTAACAGAGGAAGCACCCTTGTCACCGCTGTCGTCGTAGCTGAACCAGTAACCGGCAGTTTCAGTGTCGTTGCCGATTTCAGTGTTAACCTTGTAAATGCCGTCAGCACCGTTCCAGGTTTCGAATGCAAATGCACAAGAGGCTGCGAGAAGAGCCGATGCAATTGTAAGTTTCTTATTCATAATTCTCTCTCTTTTTTTAACTGTTTTACCCAAAATGGGCGATTTGGACAACAATATATTTTTTTTTCTTCAAAAATGCCATACCTACAGCCCTTTGAAAAAAAAATTTACAATATCGTCATCAAAAAGCCCTTTCTCTAGTAATATAGCACATTGGGAGGCGTCAGAGTACATACAAATTTTATTACAAATTACTTCTGTGTAATTTATCACATCCAAAGGAACGCAACTTTTTTATTACGATACAAGGTATTTCATTCTAGCACACAGAAAGCTACATTATATGGTAATACAATCGCCCGTTAATGTGAGCGGCAAGCATCGCAAAGCCAAATCACTCGGGGGTGAAAAACGGGACAAAGGTGTACAACAGACACAAAGCAAATAGCCTTGTGTTCAATAGTAAACAAAAAATTAGCCTAAATTGTTTACTATCTTGGTTTTAATTAGATAATTTTTGTCAAAACAAAAGGAAAACACTCATGAAATTGACAAAGCTACTGACAGGCGTCTTGGCTGGAGCGGCAATATCCGCTTTTGCAGCCGATGCATCAACAGCAATCCCGAGAAAAGCAGGTCCGGTATCCTATTACGGCGCCCTCCACACTAGCGGCAGTAAGATTATTGGCGCAAAGAACAACCAGCAAGCAATGCTTCGCGGCGTGAGCCTTTTCTGGTCTGACGCAACGGGTGCCTCTTATTACAACCCGACGGTCATTTCATGGGCTGTAGACAACCTCAAGATCGACGTGTTCCGCTACGCCATGGCAATTCAATACTATGATAGCAATGGCGGCACCAAGAACGAAGTAGACAAGGGCAACTCTTACGCAGGCGCCCCGGAAGGACAGCTTTCCATGATCGATAAGATGGTCAAAGCCGCTATCGAAAACGACGTCTACATCATCATCGACTGGCACAGCCACAGAGCCCACCTCGAAACCTCCATCGCCAAGACGTTCTTCGAGACGGTTTCCAAGAAGTACAAGGACGTTCCGAACGTCATTTATGAAATTTACAACGAACCGGTCAGCGGTAGCGGTGGCGACTGGGGCGCAATCAAGAATTACGCCAACCAGGTTGTTCCGGCAATCCGTAACAATACGCAAAACTTGGTTATCGTCGGTACGCCAAACTGGTCCCAGCATCCGGAACAGGGCGCAAGAGATCCTATTGCATCGACCAACATCGCTTACGTTTTGCACTTCTACGCCTCCACCCATTCCAAAGGTAGCTTCGGTGGAAATGTTTCCAGCGCGCTCAGCGCAGGCTATCCGGTGTTCATCTCTGAATGGGGTACCACAAACGCAGACGGTGACGGTGAACCGAATGCCAGCGCCACAAGCGAATGGACCTCTTTCATGGACCAGAACATGATTCCAAACTGCAACTGGAGTTTGCGTCAGCAGACGAGTGACGTCGACCAGAAGAGCGAAAAGTCCGCTATCTTCGCAGGCGACAAGTCCCTCATCACGGCAGCCGCCCTCGATGCAGCCACCTACACTTCTTCCGGCAACATCATCAAGAGCTACCTCACCAAGAATGCACGCTCCTGGGCAGACTCCCTCGTCAAGGGCAAGAACACCGGCTCCTGCGCATTCAAGGCAACAACGGCAAAGCAGACCGATGGCAAGATTTCTGGCGTTCTCAAGTCTGGTTGTACCTACACCTCTAGCAACGATAAGATTGCCTCTGTTTCTGGTAGCGACATCGTCATTAACGACTATGGCTTTGTTACCCTCAAGGGTAACGACGGATCCGAATCTGTTGTGACCATCACTCAGGTTGCAGGCCAGACCATCGCAAACCTCGAAGATCTCACTTGCAACTACACCAACACTTGCAAGTCCACCTCCAAGACCGGCCGCGCCATTGACTTTGACGGTGATGGTTCCCTCGACTATCTCCTCACCATGGACGACAAGACGAATGAAGGTTCCAAGTTCACGCTTACATCGCTTGATCCGAGCATCGTAACCGTAAGCAAGACCACTTGCACAAACAACAGTTGCGCCAACTCTCAAAAGAATAAGCAAGTTTGGATGTTGCACTTCAAGAGCTACGGCACCGCAAAGGTCGTCGCAAGCGCAGCAGCAATTACAGGCTTCCGCGCCATGCAGGACACCTTCGAAATCAAGTTCACCAAGGGCAATGACCGTATTACAGAAAAGTACAAGGACCAAAAGGTCGCTGTCAACTTCGAATCAGCAACGGGTCTTCCGAGCGCAAGCCTTAGCGGCAAAACTCCGATTACCTACACGTTCAACGGAAAGGAATCCTCTGCCTACATGGTCAAGCTCGGCGAAGGCTTTGCAACAAGCTCCTACCCGGCAATCATCGCTGTCACGGCAAACATTCCTGAAAGCGACAACTATTTAGCCATGACCAAGACTGTCACGTTCATTATCGGTGGCGACAGTACTTTGGCAATGAACAAGGACGAATACTACAGCTACATCAATGGTACAACCATTGCCATGAAGCCGATTCGCAATGTCCAGAACAGCCTCAAAGCTAGCATGAACGGCTCGATGCTCCAGTTCACGACCAAGAATACCGGTCTCGTGAAGGTGGACATCTATGATGCTCTCGGTGCAAGCGTAAAGCAGATGTCCGACATCTACGGCAAGGGCAGCCACGCTATCGACCTCAAGGGTCTCCCGAACGGCTCCTACACGCTGGTTATCCGTCAGGGCAGCCACAAGGCTTCGCTCCGCTGGACGAACAAGTAAGCAGTAGATAATGGCGGGCGCGCCCGCAAAACAGATATGAAAAACTCCAGCCAAATGGCTGGAGTTTTTTTATGCGAAGTTTTTGAAAAGGAGATGCCCGCTTACTTCGACTTCGCTCAGTACAGGCTCCAGCGAGCATGACATATTACTGTTTCGAGCCACTCAGAATGACGAATGACGAGAGCCGTTTGACTTGTAAGAACATTCGCCGTTACGAATAATCACGTTATTGCGTTTACGCAGGACGTATGGCGTCTGGGATTTTTGCACGAAGCTGCGGGAAGCGCGCGGCGCAAGGGACACAGCATTTTCATCATAATAGAACTTGCCCAAATAAACGGCGGGCTGTTCCTGGCCACAAGTTCCCTTTCCACTAGGCTTATCATTGGCAAACTGAATATCGCCTACCTTCAAATACACCTGATAATTACGATAACGAAGTTTGCCTAATTTAACGGAAACTTCAATTTCGTTGTTTCCGTCAAACGTCATCACAGTATCGCCGCCTGCAACCGAAATAGTGCGGCTATGGATATCGCGGGAATCAATTTCAGGCAGGTCATAATAAGTAGGGTCAGGGCACACATCCAAATCGCTACCTTCCAGGTCTTCCAAAACGACAAGCCTTACCGGAGCTTTCCAAGTGAGGTTACCAAAGCCCACATTCTGCACGCGGAACTTTGCACGGAGCACGCGGTCATAGCCCACCGTATCGCTCAACCACGATTCTCGCAGCACAAAGCGGTAGCCCAGGTGGTCATTGATGTACTTGAAACCCGTAAGCGAATCGTACAGCGCCGGGTCGTAATCAAAGTCTTTCTGCTTGAACAGCGTCTTTTTCCAACTGTTAATCAGGTTGTTGTTCCACTGGATATTTAAATAGCTCGTATGCGTGCGGAAACCCTCGTACGCGAGAAATTCGGGCGTATTGATGACCTGATAGCCGTTCGCTGTCGTGAGAGCTTCACCGCCATAAGGTGTATTAATGCCGTACTTTTCAAGCCATGCCACGCCTTCTTCGCGGCAAATGGACGTTTTGCAGTCTGCACCCCAGGTACCATAATCGTATTGCGTTCCCAAGTAGCCGTCATTGAACATTCCCACGCGGTACATCGTATCGCCTTTGGCTTCTGCAATTTCTGCAAACTTTTCGCCGTCAATATGGAAGTCCACACCCCAGTTGTCAAAGCCGAGCACCTTTGCCGAATAGTTCCCTGTACGCGTTAAAATTTTGAGCTCAGGAGGCGTATTGCGGAGCATCAAGTTTGTCGCTTCGGCAACGCGGTCATAAGTAATACTCGTGTCGGAATGCATTTCGCCATAGGCGCCGTGCATGCCCATTTCGAGCGCGACAATCACATCGGTATTTTTCGAAAGCACAGGCGCAAGCTGTTCCACATGACGTAACACCCACTTGTGTTCCGGCGTCACATTGCTGCGGCCATTGTACCACGGATCATAACAGATGCGCACAATTACAAAACCCTTGTTCGCGCGGATATTGTCAAACGTCTGTTGTAGCACATTCAAGGCATCTTCCGTGAGGTCTTGGCTCTTGCCCCAAGTCGTATCCTTCTTGCCGCCCGTCGTATCGATCCCGAGCCAGGCGCGGCTACTGAATTCCGAAATCTCGGCACGCAGGTGCAAAAGTTTGCTGTACGGCTTTTCAATCGGCTTAGAGCCCGATGGCTTTATATGCAACACCTGTGGCGTGTAGAATCCGCGATCGTAATTAGAGAGTGTCCGCATGGCATCGGTCGTATCTATACTTTGCTTCACAAGGCCCGCTGCCAAAACCGGCGACTGCAAAAAAGCAAGCGACATAACAACAAGTGCAGAACGCGCAAAATGCGCGGCACCCCTCAAACGCCAAAAATGTGTAGAAAGTAATTTCATAGAATGAATATATATAATTCGCCGGAAGTTAGAATCAAGAAGTAGACCGTAGATAGCAAGCAGAGGATTTTTAAAGCAAAAGAAAAACCGCAGCGGTTGCTGCGGCTTTTCGCGCAAATGGCGCCCCCGGAACGGCGTCCGGGGTGACATTTGCATTAGTTGCGTTCTTCGAACGCAGTAATCTTCGGCTCGGTCATAAAAACAAGCAAGCTTGTTTTCGCGACTCTCGCCTTTCGATTACTTCTTAGAACGATGGCTGTTCTTGATCCATTCAGTCTTGTGGACTTCCGGAATGTCATCGAGCAAGCGAAGCGTATGCGGTTCGTTCGTGTTGTCGAGCACTTCAGCAGGAGTACCCTGGTTCACGATCTTACCGTCGTGCATGATGAAAATACGGTCAGAAACGTAGTTTGCAAGACCGATATCGTGGGTCACGAACACCACAGTCATCTTCAGCTCGTCTTTTAACTTGCGGAGGTAATCGAGGATGTTTGCACGAACGCAAGCGTCCACCATGGAGGTTGCTTCGTCAGCAATGAGGACCTTCGGACGGAGCGCGAAGATACGGGCGAGAAGCATACGCTGCATCTGACCACCGGAGAGTTCGAACGGATACTTGCCTTCGATATCTGCCGGAGCGACGTTAACGGCCTTGAGACCTTCGTCAACGCGGCGACGGACTTCTTCCTTGGACGGCTTGTCCTTGAGGATGTTGAGAGCGTCTTCGAGCTGGCTACGGATTGTGAAGAACTGGTTGAAGCAGCCAAACGGGTCCTGGAAAACGGACTGGACTTCGTTCCAGTGGTCCTTCAGGTTCTTGATCGGCTTGTCGCGATAGAGGAACTGACCGCGAGTCGGCTGGTAAAGGCCGAGCATGATCTTAGCAAGCACGGACTTACCGCAACCAGAACCACCCACGATGGAGATGAATTCTTCGTCATAGATGTCAAAGGAAACATCCTTAACAGCAGTCTTCAAGCTCTTGCCGGCACCGAAATCCTTGCTGATGCGCTTGGCAGAAAAAACAATGGGCTTATCACTTTGCATAATCGCACCTCACGTCACGATCGCCGACAATGCGGAGATTCTGGGTATTCTTCTTGCAGTCCGGGCATGCCTTGCTGCAACGCGGAGCGAAGCGGCAGCCCACAATCTTGTTCTTGAGGCTAGGAGGAGCACCTTCGATAGCCACCGGATGACGGCCACGCTGGCTTGCCTCGGTACTGAGCATAGCGCCCATCAAAGCCTGCGTATACGGATGACGCGGGTCCTTGACGACCTGTTCTGCAGTACCCTTTTCCACGATTTCGCCTGCATACATGATGGCGATGTTGTCTGCCACGTGGTAGAGGAGCGGAAGTTCGTGGGTAATGAAGATCATCGATTGGAAGATGCCCTTGTCGAGCAAGTCGAAGATCATCTTGATCACTTCCTTCTGCGTGGAAACGTCCAAAGCAGAAGTCGGTTCGTCAGCAATCACCATCTTCGGGAGTAGAATCGTAGAGATTGCAATCACGCAACGCTGGCGTTCACCTGCAGTGAGGTTGATCGGGAAGGAATTGAGCACGCGCTTGGTGTCCATGCCGATACGGTCGAAGTGAGCATAGACGCGATCGTAGATCTGCTTAGCGTCCTGCTTTTCGCCCGGTTTGGCGTGAGCCTTGAGCACGTCGGCGGCGATATCCTTGATCTTGCGAACCGGGTTCAATGCGTTGAATGCGCCCTGCGGAATCATGGAGACCTGCTGAGCGAGGACATTTGCACGAACATCTTCGATGGAACGGTTCATGAGGGATTCCATCTTGTCGCCGTTCTTGACGCGAACGTCACCCGTTTCCGGGTAAAGCGGCGGGATGCACATGCCCATGAGACCAGAAACGAGCGTAGACTTACCGCAACCAGATTCACCGGCGATACCGAGAATTTCCCCCTGCTTCATGGAGAAGGACACGTCTGTTACAGCGTGAGTCTTGTCTCCAAAACGGCCGAGGTAATAAAGACCCAAGTGGTCAACTTCAAAAACATTTTCAGACATTTTTTACCTCTTACTTGCGCAGGCGCGGGTTGAAGACGCCTTCCATGGAAGTGTTGATCAGGTAGAGAGCAAACACCGTGAGGGTAACGACGATCGTTGCCGGGATGAATGCAATCCAGATGGAGTCGGAGAGAGCACCGTTATCCTTAGCCTGGTTCAAGATGATGCCGAGGCTGGTGGAATCGACAGGGCCAAGACCGATCATGGAGATGGATGCTTCGGAAAGAATACCGGAGGACACCTGCATGATGAACACCATGAACACGTACGAGAGCAAGTACGGAAGCACATGCTTGATCACAATCGTCAAAGTCGATGCACCGTTGAGGCGGGCAAGGGCGATGTGGTCGCGGCTACGGAGAGAAGAAGCCTGGGCACGAACGGCACGGGCAGACCAGCTCCAAGCGGTAAGACCAATGATGAGACCAATCAAGGTGAGGGAACGGCCATCCTTAACAGCGGAGCTGATAAGAACGAGAATCACGAACTGCGGGATAACGATGAAGATGTTGGTGAGCATGTTCAATACTTCATCAACCCAGCCACCGCGGAAACCGCCGAACAGACCGATAAGCACACCGATAGTCGTAGCAATGATACCTGCAACGAAGCCCACATAGAGAGAGCTGCGGAGACCGGCGATCAAGAGAGACACATAGTCACGGCCAAGGTGGTCCGTGCCAAGCCAGTGAGCAGAGCTAGAACCTGCATACGGACCAGCGACGATGTCACGAGCGTGAGTGTCTACGTTGTAGAAAAGAGGTCCAAAGATGGCGATGAGGAGCGTGAGCACAAAGATGGACACGCCAATCACGAACATCGGGGACTTGAGAAGGTTTCTTAAAAGCTTACCCATGATTACTTACCTCCCATCTGGAGACCGGCCTTGACACGCGGGTCAAAGACAGCGATCAAAACGTCAACTGCAAAGTTTGCAACGAGAACGCAAGTAGAAATCATCAAGGTGCAACCCTGGATTGTTGCGTAGTCGTTCTTCTGAATGGCATTGAGCATTGCCATACCGAGACCCGGATAAGAGAAGATCATTTCGGTAATGAGAGCGCCACCCACCATGGCACCGAGGCTCTGGGCAAGACCAGTGAGCTGCGGGAGCATAGCGTTGCGGAACACATAGCTAATAATCTTGCCTTCGCGGAGACCAAGCCACTTAGCATACTTCATGTAGTCTGTACCGAGTTCGTAAATGGACATGGAACGCATACCCGTTGCCTGACCAGAGAGAAGAATCGGGAACACAGAGAAGAACGGGAGCACGTAGTACCAGCTGACGCTCTTGAAGCAGGACCAGCTGAATGTGAGTTCCGGAATGTCCGGGCTGTAAGCGCCCATAGCCGGGAACCAGCCGAGCGTGATGGAGAAGAATGCGACCAAGAGCATACCGAACACGAAGAACGGCACACCGTTGAGGAACATGGCGCACGGGAAGAAAACCTTGTCGAAAATGCCGCGCTTGTAAGCAGCGAAAGCACCGAGAAGGTTACCCACGATCCAGCCGAGAAGAATCGTCGGAGCCTGGATAGCGAGCGTCCACGGAAGGGACTTCTTGATAACGTTCGTCACCGGTTCGTTGTTCTGGTAAGAGAGACCGAGGTCACCGTGGAACACCTTGCCGATATAGCTAAAGAACTGAGAAACAGCGGAAGAGAGCTTCGGATCAGTCTTCATGACCGGCTGATCGACCATGACGGTATCGATGCGTTCGGCCTGGACGGTTTCCATGACAGGAACCTTTTCGACAGCTGCAACTTCAGCAGCCTTGGCACCCTTCTTGCCCTTCTTAGCCTTCTTCACCTTCTTTGCTTTCTTAGCCTTCTTGCCCTTCTTGCCTTTTTCGGCAGCAGGAGACTTTTCAACAAAGACCGGATTGCCAGCTTCGTCGAGCTTCTGGCGTTCGACCATCACCGGATTGCCGGCTTCGTCAACAACCTTCACGACGTTCACGACCGGCTGGCCATTTTCGTCGAGCTGCGGAACCTTCTGCATCACGACATTGCCGTTGGCGTCAGTTTCCGGTTCATAGATAACGTTACCGTTTTCGTCCAATTCAGCCATGCCGAAAGAGACGAGGAGTTCTGCCTTTTTCTTCTGAGCTTCAGTCGGAGAAAGGCCCTTACCGGCTTGACCCATGATGATGTCAACCGGGTTGTTGTCGCCGAGACGCGGCAACGCGAAGTTGAGTGCCACTGCGCAGACGAAGGTCAACAAGTACCAGAACGCCTTCTGCAGGACATAACGTAGCATAGGATATTGTTTAAGCATTGGTAGTCCTTTATCCTTTATTTAGCAAGCTTCAAATTCCAAAGGGTCTTGGTACCCGAAGCTACCCACGGAAGCTGAGCAGGAGCGTACGGGTTCTTTTCGGTCGGCCAGTTCGTCCAGACGCGATCGCTGAATTCGTAGAACTGTTCCGGCAGGTAAACCAGCGGAATAGACGGCTGGTCTTCCATGAAGATCTTGTTGAGTTCGCGGTAAGCGGTTGCGATAGAATCAGCATTCTTCATGAGCGGGATAGCGTTGAGGAGCTTGTCGACTTCCGGACGGAAACCTTCGGTACCCGGCTGGTTGTAACGACCAATGTTCACGCCAGCCCAGGCGCCAAGCGGCTGCCAGTCGCGGCTTGCCATGATTTCGTTGAAGCGGCTCCACGGGAGAGACGGAGTCACGTCAGCAACAGGCTTGTGCATGATGAGGTCGAAGTTACCGAGACCCATAGCCGGCCAGTAAGAACCGCCATCCACGAAGCCTTCACGAATATCGATACCAGCCTTGCGCATACCTTCGACAGCGATGGTCACCATAGCTTCCCAGTCGGTCCAGCCGTTCGGGCTAGTGATGTACATCGTCGGGATCTTTTCGCCCTTGGCGTTTTCCATGTGGTCGAGCGTGCCGTCGTCATTCCAGACAGACTTGTAACCAGCTTCAGAAAGCATCTGCTTCACCGTTTCGACGCGTTCCTTTTCGTCCGTGATGGTGAGCTTGACACCATACTTCACGAGGTCTTCGTCACTGATGTACTTGCCTTCGAGGTTGGTCGGCATGATGAGGCCCGGCTTGATCTGGTCCGTGTAGTCGGACACAGCGAACTTGCGGAGAGCCATGTAGTCAATAGCGGTTGCAAGAGCACGGCGGAAGCGCTTGTCGTTAAGCGGTTCCTTCATCGTGTTGATGATGAGCATCGGCATTGCACCCGGCAAGAAGTACGGCGGTTCATTGAGCCATGTGTGCACGCCGGCACCAGCCTTGCGGTTGATACGCGGGATGTAGCTCTGGGATGCGTCGAGGTTGCCGCTACGCATAGCGATGGTGTTGTGTTCGTTGTTCTTGTAAATCGGGTGAACGATGTACTTCGGAGCAGGGAGCTGACCATTGTGGAGAGCGGCGTTGCCCCAGTAGTCGTCACGGCGTTCAAGAATAATCTTGTTCGGGTCGGCGCTGCGGAGAGCGTACGGACCGGAAACAACCGGGTTCTGGTCCATCGGGAGCTTCTTGACTTCGTCCTTGGAGCCGAGCTTTTCGATGAGCGGTTCAAACACGTGAGCCGGAACGATACGGATGGCCTGCAACAAGTCCATCACAGAAAGCGGGTTGTTACGCTGCTTCTTGTTGATAAGGAAAGCAACGCGTTCCACCGCACCTGCCGGTTCGGATTTAACAGTATCGACGTGGATTGCGGAAATCTGTTCGCTAGTGTTGATGGAACCCATCGTGTAGATGAACTTCACGTCACGGGAAGTAACCTTTTCACCATCGCTCCACTTTGCAGCCGGGTTCAAGTCGACAACGATAGAGTCGTTGTTCTTGCTCACGAGCGAGCCAAGGAGGGATTCGATTTCACCCGTCAAAGAGTTGTAGGTGAGAAGCGGTTCGTACATCAAGTTGAAACGACCACTCACAGGCCAGGTTGTCATCCAGCTTTCTGCAAGGGGGTTGAACGTACCAGGAGCATCATTCTGCTGCCCAGACAAATAGAGCGTTTCCTGACGCGGCAAGGAACCGCTGGCAAGCTCGTCTTGCGATGAGCTACCGCACCCAAAAAGTGCGCCAGTTGCCGAAAGCACCAAGGCCGTTCTAGCAATCGATTTCAATCCAATCATTTGAGTCCTCTTAGAATAGGGCCTTTGCGGGGGCCCCTTTTAATTGAAAATTCAAATCTAATATAGATTATTCCAATTCAAAATTATTTTTGAACTTGGTAAAAATCCCTTGATGATTTCTCAAAACGGATTAACAAAATTTTACATTTAAAAATGTTTACAAAGTAGTTGTTGGTCAACAGTCATTGGCCATTAGTTATTGGATAACAGCTGGAAGAGCTACGATTCTTCAGCGGGGTCACCGGCGGCGCAATATTCAGCGACTTGTTCGCGGAGCTTTGTGCCGCGGACTTTTCCAAGCAAATCGATGATGTCTTCAAGCGGGGCATCCATAAACGCCTCGGCACTCTTGTACTTGCTCAGAATCTTGATGCGGGTTTCGTGACCCACACCCGGCATCTTGAGCCATTCGACTTCAAGATCTTTTTTGCGTTTGCTGCGCTGGTACGTAATAGCAAATCGGTGCGCCTCGTCGCGGGCATTCTGCAAAAGCTTTAACGCAGGGCTTGTACGATGTAACACAATGCTTTTACGGTCATCGGGGAACACGATTTCTTCAAGGCGTTTTGCAAGCCCGATTAGCGGCAAGTCCTTATCGTGACCGAGCTCCTTTAAAATCTGCATCGTGGCATCGACTTGACCTTTACCGCCATCGCACACCCACAAGTCGGGCATCGGAATCCCTTCTTCTTCCAGACGGCGGATACGGCGCGTCATCACTTCACGCATGCTCGCAAAGTCATCGACACCCGTTACAGTCTTGATGATAAACTTGCGGTAATTGCTCTTGTCAGGGCGACCGTTCTTGAACGCCACAAGGCTTGCGACCGTATTCGTACCAGACAAATGAGAAATATCCACGCACTCGATGCGGAACGGAGTCTTCTTTAAACCGAGAACTTTTTGCAGTTCAAAAACGCTGCTGTCAATTTCGCTGTACTTCTGCACTTCAGCGCGCATTTCCACGAGAATCATGTCGGCATTCGCCGAGGCAAGTTTTAAGAACCCAAGCTTCTCGCCGCGCTGCGGATTCGTGAGCACGACCTTGTGCGTCGTCTTGGAAGCGAGCGCCTGTTCAATAGACTGCCGTTCCGACATGTCCGTCGGGAGTGGCACATCCGTTGCAATTTCACCCGGAATAAATTCCACGTCCATGTACCATTGCACCACCATCTGGCGGAAAATTTCCGTTTCGTCATCTTCGAGCTTGCATTCCAAACGGTAGTGGCGGCGTCCACAAAGCACGCCGTTGCGGTACTCGAAAATCACGGCGGCAGCCATCGTGCCATTCCGTTTGAGCGAAAGCACGTCCACGCAGAGGCTCGCATCGGACACATCCGTTTTCTGGTGCGCACTCGTCGCCTTGAGCGCCTGAATCGCATCACGCTTTTTCGCCGCCGTCTCGAAATCCATTCGTTCGCTCGCCTCAAGCATTTCGCGTTCCCAAAGTGCAATCAAGTCATCTCGCTTGCCGCCCAAAAGCATCTGCGTCTGTGCAACTTTCTTCTGGTATTCTTCACGCGTCACAAGCCCTGCACACGGTGCGCCACAACGCCCGATGTGGTAATTGAGGCAAGGACGCACCGGCCGATTGAGAGGCAACTTCAGCTTGCATTCGCGAATCTGAAAAAGTCTCGCCGCGATATCTTGCAGCTGGCGGATCATGCGCGAACTCATATAAGGACCATAATACAGGCAGCCATCCTTCTTGACCGAACGGCTCAAAAACAGCCTCGGGAACGGCTCATTCACAGAGAACGCCAAATACGGAAAATGCTTGTCGTCCTTGAGCAATACGTTGTACTTAGGCGTATGCTTTCGGATGAGATTTGCTTCCAAAATAAGCGCTTCTGTTTCGCTCTCCGTGATGATCCACTCGATGTCGCGGATATACGGGAGCATCAGCGTTGCCGCACGGTGACCGGCATGGTCGCTGCCGTCAAAGTAGCTAGACACGCGGTTTTTCAGGACCTTCGCCTTCCCTATATATATGATCTTCCCCTGGGCATTCTTCATGATGTACACCCCAGGTAGCAGAGGGAGTTCCGCCAGTCGTCGCTCAATGTGTTCACTTACAGGAATCATGTAAATTCAAATCTATTTAATTTTTTATATTGTCGCGCCCCAATAAAAACAAGCAATTCCTTTTTATCAATTAGGAGTTAGAAAATCTAAAATACAAAGGTCATTTTACATTTTATAATACTCTAGTTACAAGAAAATTTTATATATCTTACGTAGTAAGTTTCGCACCCCGCCAAATATGGAGAAATAATGAATTTCGAAAACATGAACTTGTTGTCGCAGAAGGTTGAAAGCGTCCTCGGAACAGTACGCGCCCTGCGTGAAGAAAACGCCAAACTCAAACAGCTTCTCGAAGGCAAAGACGCCCAGGCAGAAGACCAGAAAAACTTGTTGGACTCTGCTAACGCAAAGATCGCCGACTACGAAGCCGCCCTCAATGCAAGAGCCAACCAGGCTGCCGCACAGGACGAAGCCATCAACGAAAAGAATGGCATTATCGACAACTTGAACGCTCAAATCAATGAAAAGAATGGTATCATTGATGCCCTTAACGGTCAAGTCGCTGAAAAGAACGGCATCATCGACGCTCTCAACGGTCAGGTCGCTGAAAAGGACAACGCCATCAATTCCTTGAACGGACAAGTTAACGAAAAGAATGGCATTATCGACAGCCTCAACGGCCAGATCAACGAAAAGAACGGAATCATTGACGCCCTTAACGGTCAAGTCGCCGAAAAGAACGGCATCATCGACGCTCTCAACGGTCAGGTCGCTGAAAAGAACGGCATCATCGATGCCCTCAACGGTCAAGTCGCCGAAAAGAACGGAATCATTGATTCCCTCAACGGTCAGATGGACGAAAAGAACAACATCATTGATTGCCTCAACGGTCAGATCGCCGAAAAGAACGACATCATTGACAACCTTAACAACCAGGTCCAGAACCAGGGCAACGAAATTTCCGAAGCCCAGAGCAAGTTCCAACAGCTCCTTTCTACGATCGAAAACGAACTCGGCACCGAAATCAACATCAACGAGCCGGCTGCAGAACAAGCCCCTGAACAGCAGGCTGAAAACAAACCTCAGGAAGAAAACCCTGACCTGTTCGCGAGCAATGGAGGCTCGCAACCCGGTTTTTTCGGCTAAGGTGGTTGTTGGATAACGATCCATTCGGCGTAGGAATGAAATAATATGGCAAACGAGACACTTAGATCAGTCAGCATTA
>JAEEGJ010006036.1_pt1 | contig 36953 bp, 38 predicted proteins | sample 8958761 | NCBI WGS metagenome assembly JAEEGJ01 (sample SAMN16246546, study PRJNA631951) | gut metagenome | biome: gut microbiome; feature: rumen; material: RS-attached | host: Bos | place: Iran: Karaj | collected 2018-10
GAGAGTGATCCAGTTGGGGGAGCAACCGGAACGTGTGTTCAATGTGGGCGCTCTTGGTGTGGAGAATGTGGTGAAGAATGATTTTATGAGCAAGGAGGAGATAGAGCAGAGCATGAACTTCCAATTAACTGACAAGTGCTTCCTTTGTACCTACCATCCTGTAACTCTTTCCAACATGTCTTCTGAGACACAGGTGCTGAACCTGTTGGAGGCTTTGGATGATTACAAAGACTACCATATCATCTTCACCTACTCCAATTCGGACACCAACTCGCAGATTATCATCAAGCGCATTCAGGAGTATGTGGATAGGAATGAGGGCAGGTGTATGTTCATCCCCTCATTGGGTCAGAGACGTTACTTCTCAGCCTTGAAATATATGACGGCAGTGATTGGTAATTCCTCCAGCGGTATCATTGAAGTACCCAGTTTTGATATTCCGACATTGGATATTGGCGACCGCCAGAAAGGGCGCATTGCTGCTGATAGTGTGATACATTGTGGATATTCTACAGAAGAGATAAAGGCTGGGTTGAAGAAGGTGGTGGCGTATGGTCACAAGACCATTGACAACCCTTACTATAAAGAAGGAACTTGTGAAGCCATCTTGAAAGTTATCAAGACCTATCCTTTAGAGGATTTAGTTCAGAAACATTTCTACGATATATGAAGATAATAGTAATCGGTCTCGGTTCAATGGGGAAACGCAGAATCCGCCTGTTGAGTGAGCATAAGGACATAGAACTCTTTGGCATTGACAGTCAGGAAAGCCGCTGTCAGGAAGTGAATGAGAAGTTTGGAATCAAGTGTTATGAGAGTATAGCGGCAGCGGTGGCGGCAGAACAGCCAGATGCAGCCGTCATCAGTACCTCTCCGCTTTCTCACGCAGCCATCATCAAGGAGTGTTTGAACAACAACCTCCACGTTTTTACGGAGATAAACCTTGTGGCAGACGGCTATGCTGAGAATATGGCTTTAGCCAAAGAGAAAGGCAAGGTTTTGTTCCTCTCCTCTACGTTCCTTTATAGAAAAGAGACGCAGACCATCATAGAAAAAGCCAACAATGCCAAGTGTCCACTGAACTATATCTACCACATTGGGCAGTACCTGCCCGACTGGCATCCTTGGGAGAGTTACAACAACTATTTCATCGGGAATCCACGGACCAATGGCTGCCGTGAAATTATGGCCATTGACCTGCCTTGGATAGTGACGGCCTTTGGAAGCATCAAGTGTGTGAGTGCTGTGAAGAGTAAGAACACGGAGTTGAACATCAACTACAACGATAACTACCTGATTACTCTTGAACACGAGAACGGCAACAAGGGCGTGCTGGCAGTAGATGTTGTAACGCGCAAGGCCATCCGTCATATTGATGTGTTTGGGGAGCAGTTCCAGATGTCGTGGAATGGCACGGCAGACTCGCTGACGGAATATGACATTGAAAACAAGGTAGAGAAGAAGGTAGAGTTTGAAGATGCTTCTGAACACGTGGATGGATATGCCGCTTTTGTGACGGAGAATCCTTATCGTGAGGAACTGTATGCATTCTTGGCACAAATTGCCAACCCAGAGGCAGTTCCTGCCTGGACTTTTGAGAAGGATTTTGAACTGCTGAAAGTCATAGACCAGATAGAGGCTTAGAAACGAACACGAATCTCACGAATTACACGAATGAAAAAGTATAGAATAGCTTTCGTAGGGCTTGGTTCCATTGCCACACGTCACCTGAAGAATGTGCATAGCTATTTGGCATCACTGGGTGACAGTTGTACGGTGGACCTGTACCGCAGTTCATTGGGCAAGCCATTGGCAGATGAATTGAAGCCCTTGGTAAGTAACTATTATCTGTATGCAGATGAGATACCTGCTGATAGGCTGTATGATGTGGTATTTGTGACTAATCCTACTTCGATGCACTATGAGACGGTCGAGCGTTTTGCTGCTCATACCAAGTCATTCTTCATTGAGAAGCCTGTATTTGACAGTACAACGGTAAATGAGAAGATTTTTGAGACCATCAAGAATATTCCGTCATACGTGGCTTGCCCGTTGCACTACAATGCCGTGCTGCAATACGTGAAGGAAAACGTAAAACCAGATGAAGTCATTTGTGCCAGAGCGATGTCTTCCAGTTATCTGCCTGACTGGAGACCAGGGCAGGACTACCGTCAAACTTATAGTGCACACAAAGATTTGGGAGGTGGCGTGAGCATTGACTTGATCCATGAATGGGATTACCTCACTTGGTTGTTTGGGATGCCTACGGAGTGCCGGCAGATGATAGGGAAGGTGTCCAATCTGGAGATTGACAGTGATGACTTGGCTATCTATATTGGAAGAAACGAGAAGATCACCTTCGAATTGCATTTGGATTACTTTGGTCGCAAGGCACAACGTACCCTTGACCTCTTTACGGCAGAAGATACCATCCATTGTGATTTGATTGCAGGAACAGTCAGTTACCTGAAAGAGGGCAGATCCATAACATTGGAAAGCGAACGCAATGCCTACCAATTGGCAGAGATAGCGCACTTCTTTGAGATAATAAACAATAAAACAATAAATGACAGCACTCCGGGACATGCTTACCAGGTGCTGAAAATAACAAAAGGAGAATTCTGATATGAACATTCTGTTTACATTATGTGGACGGGCAGGCTCCAAAGGAGTGAAGGGCAAGAACGCCCGCGACTTTCTGGACGTGCCTTTGGTGTGGTATTCTATGGCCAATATAGCCTTGTATATGGAGAAATATGGCCAAGGTGACATCAAGGTGGTGCTGAATACCGACAGTGAGCCTTTGAAGGATTTGGTTCGCAAGGTGAAAGACGTGCCAGTGACCATTATCCATCGTGAAGAGAACCTTGCCGGTGACAAAGTGCCCAAGGTGGCTGTGATTCTGGATAGTCTGAACAAGGCGGAGGAGGCTTTTGCAAGGAAGTTTGATATGGTGGTTGATTTGGACATTACCTCACCGCTCCGTACTGTTGAGGATGTGAAGAATGCCATTGACCGCAAGAAACAGCGTAATGATGTGGATGTTGTGTATTCGGTGGCTCCTTCACGCAGGAATCCTTTCTTCAATATGGTGAAGGAGGAGAACGGCTTCTTCTGCAAGGCCATCCCTTCTAGCTTCACCACCCGTCAGGAGGCTCCTGTTTTCTATGATATGAATGCTTCTATCTATGCCTATTCACCTGATGCTTTGAGAAATAAAGAGCACGCTACGTTCTTTAATTCCGGGTGTGATGCCATTGTGATGAAAGATACAGGCATACTGGACATTGACTCGGAAGAGGATTATGAGTTGATGCAGGTGATTGCTAAGTATTTGTATGCCAATGACGAATCGTTCAAGGAGACCTACACAAAAGCAAATAATTGGAAACAATAGTTTTAATATTTAACAAATCGTTTTATGAAGTACTGCAAAAAATGCTGTATGCCTGACACCCGTCCGGGCATCAAGTTTGACGAAGAGGGCGTATGCTCTGCATGTCGTAGTTATGAACATCGTGCAAAAGTTGACTGGGATGCACGATGGAAAGAGTTTGAGGCTATTTGCGATAAGTATCGTGGAATGAATGGCCCCAACGGTTATGACTGTATGATTGCTGTTAGTGGTGGAAAAGACAGCCATTTCCAGGTGTACCTGATGAAAGAGGTGATGCATATGAACCCGTTGCTTGTCTCTGCTGGTGATAATATGCCAATGACCGAAGCTGGTAAGCATAATATTAAGAATATTTCTGAAGCTTTTGGTTGTGACCTGATTGTCATGAATCCTAATATTCAGGCACAAAAGAAGGTAATGCGTTATACATTTGAGAAGTATGGCAAACCTACATATTTTGTGGATCGTTACATCTATACCTATCCGCTCCATATGGCAGTTAAGTTCAACACGCCGCTTCTTGTTTACGGAGAGAACGTTGGATGGGAATATGGTGGAGCTGATGGCGTAGAAACCTATTCTGCACGCGATATTATCTTCAACGGTGTTGGCAACGGTATTCCTGATGAGGAACTCATCGAACAGTGCGGAATAAGCAAGAAGGATCTGAACTTCTTTGCTCCTCCCACCAGAGAAGAGCTTGAAAAACTCGATCCTATATATATCAGTTACTTCACCCCTTGGAACAGCTTCAAAAACTATGAGATGGCCAAGAAGTGGGGCTTCCATGACCTGACCCACGAGTGGAACCGTACCCAGCATATTGAGCAGTTTGACCAGATTGACAGCCCTGCCTATCTTGTTCATGCCTGGATGAAGTATCCTAAGTTTGGTCACCAGGCTGCAACGGACTATGCTTCTCGTATGATTCGTTACGGTATGCTGACCCGCGAAGAAGGCTTCAAACTTATTGATGAGCATGACGGCAATCTTGATCCTCGTTGCGTCCGTGAGTTCTGCGAGTTCCTTGGCTATTCAGAGCGTGAGTTCTGGGCAATCATAGATAAACTTTATAACAAAGATATCTTTGAGAAAGATGCCTGTGAGAAATGGGTTCTCAAAAAGGTAGAAAGATAAAATGGTAGAACAAAAATTTATAATTCATCATAACCAGACCCTACTGGAGGCATTGAAACAAATCAATGCCCTCCAGGCCGGGCCGCTGGTTCTCTTTGCCGTGGACGAAGAGGAACGTATGGTTGGCACATTGACCGATGGAGATTCCCGTCGTGCATTGATAGCGGGTGATACTGTCAACAGCCTTGTCAAAGATGTCATTCACACCTCTTTCAATTTCATTCGCAAAGGAAAAGGTAATTTGGTTCAAGAGTTGAAGCATCAGAAGGATTTGCACATGAAGTTGGTTCCCGTATTGGATGACCAGAATCATATTGTGGATATTATCAACCTTGAACAGTACAAGACACAGTTGCCAATAGATGCCGTCCTGATGGCAGGTGGTAAAGGTGAGCGTCTGCGTCCGCTGACGGAGAAGACTCCCAAACCGTTGCTCCCTGTTGGCGGCAAAGCCATTATTGACCACAATATTGACCGGCTGATATCATACGGCGTGCAACATATTTCTGTAACCGTGAATTACCTACGGGAACAGTTGGAAGAGCATTATGCCATCCCGCATAATGGAATACAGGTGAACTGTGTCCGAGAGCCTAAGTACCTAGGAACAATCGGTTCAATAAAATTTGTGGAGAGTATCTATAACGATACTGTTCTGGTGATGAACAGCGACCTCTTCACCAATATAAACTATGAGGACTTTTATCTGCACTTCATTGAGCATAATGCGGAAATGAGTGTGGCAGCAGTTCCATATACCGTATCTGTGCCATATGGCATTTTTGATTTGGAGGGGAGAAATATTCAAGGGCTGATAGAAAAGCCCACTTATAATTATTATGCGAACGCAGGTATCTATCTCATCAAGAAATCAGCACTAGATGAGATCCCTGATGATACGTTCTTCAATGCAACAGATTTGATTGAAAAACTGATTGCAGAAGGGAAGAAGGTAATCCGCTTCCCGTTGAATGGCACGTGGATAGATATTGGTAATCCGCAGGAGTACCAGAAAGCGAATGAACTTGTTAAGCATATTATGATGTAATGCTAGTTAGTAAGAAAACCGCAAATAATATAGCATTGTATTCCATAGCTAATTATTTACATACGGCTATAAATGCAGTGTCGAATATTTTTGTTAGCAATATACTTGGCCCCACATACAATGGCGTTATCAGCTATTATAATGCTATTAACACCAATGTCGACCAGGTCGTATTCAGTACTTTTCGTTCGTCGGTAGAGAGAGATGTACCTCAAATAGAAGGAGCAGAGCAGAAATTTAAGTATGCCCAACAGGCCTTTGTGCTTAATTTTATTTCTGCCGTCTTGTTCAGTCTATTTTTCGTTATCTATGGATTGCAGACTACGGACCACGTTATGAGCATGAGTGCTTATATGATGGCGGTATTTAATCTTGTGAGATGTTATTCTGACTTTTATAGAGTATGGAATAAATCCTTAAATAAAATTCCATTGGTGTCGATAATAATGATTATTACATCGTTGCTGATACCAGTCTTTGCTGTTTTGTTTTCTTACTTGTTTAGTATTGAAGGTTTTTGGATAGGAAGGATTTTGCTACAAGCGATTACATTATTCTGTTTTTTGTTTGTTAGTAAGGAGTTCTTCAGATTATGTAAACCTAATTTTTCTGTTCTGAAACAGATATTTGTTTCAGGTGGAGAGATCGTCATTTTTGCACTGTTCGTCTCAGGAATACAGACAATGGATAAATATTTTGTCAAAGGTGCTCTGGGATTAGAAGCTTTGGGATATTACGCTATCGGTTCAATGGTATTTATGATGTTGATGCTAGTTCCATCTTCTGTTACTGGTGCCGTTTATCCAAGGTTTGTTGGAATGGTTCATGAAAATCTCAAAGATAAGATTAAAAAATACTCAATTTATATCGAACTGTTATGTGTGCTTGTGGCTTTAATTGTGTATATTATAATACCATATTTAATAGAGTGGTTCATGCCAAAGTATGTTAATTCCATAGGTGTGGTTCGTATTCTTTTAATCGCATTTGTGTCATACGCAAGTGTGCAGCTACGTTATATAGACATAATAAGGAAGAAAAATATGAAACAGCTTATTACAAGAGCATTAGTCGCCTTTGTAATAGGATTGCTTTGTTTTATTATTGTTAGTAGGACAGATTCTAACATGTCGGTGTATGCGTGGGTTACATCTCTTTGTTTTGTGTTTTTAGGGGTTGGTGTAAATCTGGCATGGGGTAAAACATATGATTACTGTTTGGGAAAGAGGTTATATTTGGTGCTAATAGCCTTATTTCCAGCCGTATGTATGATACCTATGTTCGTTACGTCTTTGACCTTTCTAACGGCCATGGCTATTACCGTTGCAATTTGCGCTATGTATTATGGTATTCGAATTAAAATAATTAAAGAATAATGAATAATCTTTTGTATGTAAGGAAGGCAATTGCCCTATTGCCTCAAACAAATAGAAATGAAGGGAAGAGAACTCTGTTTGTGACCATACGTTCTTTTGGGTTTATCCTTCATCAGGAATTATTTATGGCTAATATTCTTGCCCGAAGTGGCACAAAGGTTACCATTTTACTTGATGATGGCCAATTGAAGCACTGGGATACTTATCAAATACATAATAAAGGAGTAGCCCTAAATCCTTATGGAAGTGTAAAGCTGAGACTACAGAAATCTGTTTTACTTGCTCTTTACTCCCATAGAAATATCGAAATCAGGTATCTTTCTGAATTTCTCCAGAATGAAGCTTATAAAAGCATAGAAGTGAATCACGGAGACGAGATGAATGCAGTCAGTTCGACGAGAAGATATTTTGAAAGCGGGGGGTATGATGAATCTTCTATAGAGGAAAGAGCATATTATGACGCCTCAATTGACAACATTCAGAAGGTAAAATATGCAGTATCTGAACTTCATGGTAAAAATCACTACAATGCCGTTATAACATCTCATGGCATTTATTCCTTATGGGGTGGCGCGTACGATTTTTTTAAACAGCTGAGAATTCCAATTTATATGTATGGAGTTCATGTTTATCGTGATTCTCATATTCAGTTTAGTGATACTATAGGCCAAACTTTGGCTTTAGATACTTCATGGACTAATTTCCGTAAGAAACCGTTCAATTTGGATCAACGAAAGAAAGTGGATGATTTCTTTATTTCTCGTCGTCAACATACAACAAAGGACACCTCCATATATTATTCTTGGATGAAAGACTTTGAAAGCTTCAAAGTTGAAAAGAAAGAAAATTCGAGGACTTTTGCAATTTTCCCGAATATAATATGGGATGGAGATGTTGCACAACGTGATACTATTTTTAATGGGATGTTTGACTATTTATGCTATACAGTGCAATACTTTATAAAACATCCAAAGGACAATCTTATAATAAGAGTACATCCGGCAGAGGCAACGTTATATCAAGATACGCCTGGTGTAAACAAGCTTATACATGAACGGTTCCCAAATATTGATAGTATTAAGAATATACATATAATTCAGGCAGATCAACGTATAGACACCTATTCTTTTGCTAAAGAAAATATTGATGCTGCCTTGGTTTATGATAGTATATTAACATTGGAAATGACTCATCTGGGAATTCCGGTTATTTCGCCATCATGTAGCCGCTATACGTGTGATAGCTTTGTAATCGTTCCTAAAACACTCGCAGAATTTGATTCTGTTTTAGAAACGATGTCCTTTAAAGACTATTTAAATAAAGAACGGTTGGATGACTTCTATAAATATTCTTACTGGCATTTGTTCGATGCTGCATATATTATGCCTTTTTATTCGACGGGAGAATATGAAAAGTTGGATATCAGTAAGAATTCACTTGAAAAGATGAAGGATCCAGATTTTGTCAAGTTTATTGATAAGATATATAGCATATTTAAATGATGGGAAGAGGAAATTACTATATAGTTTCTTTTTTAGACTCATTTGACTTTCCCCTTCGAGAGGCCACCCGGAAAGAGGTTTGGTGGGAAGCAGAAAAGAGAAAGAAAGAGGGCTATGATGTGTCTGTTTACGTGGTTGGTGCGTTAGGGAAACCACAAGTAGCAGAAAAAGATGGCATTAAACTGTACTTTATTGGGAACAGGCAGATTGCATCTTTAAAAGCAGACGTTATTCATTGCTTAACAGGAAGTGTAAGCATCTGGTTGCCTCTATTTAAAAAGATTAAGGCCTCTCGTAAAATACTGACCTTAACAGATGGCTGGATGTTGAGTAACAGTCATATCTGGTTAAGAAGAATTATTGCCAAGAGGATTTTCAGTTATTTTGATACAGTCTCGGTTTACAGTGAGTACCAAAAGAGAATATTAAATGATAATCGAGTGACCATCACGAAGCCACACCTGCCGCATTTATCAATTCCAAATGTGAAAAAATCAAAGACTCCGACGGTTCTGTATATGGGACACATAAGTAAATCAAAAGGCTTTGATATCATTGTGCCGGCAATGAGGAATATTCTATCCGAGAATTCTCAGGTACAGTTCGTTGTTGCCAATAATATGATACAGGGTGATGGAGTATATTTGCAGATGGTAAAGGCTCTAGCAGCGGATTATCCTGAACAAGTAGTCATAAAGGGAGTCGTTAACCCGTTAGAAGAACTTAAAAAGGCATGGGTGTATATCTACCCTTTTAATACACCGATGGGGACTATGGCTTTTCCTTTGTCTTTATATGAGGCGCAGCAGTGTGGCACTCCTTTCGTGGCCTGTGACGTGTCTGCTAATGTTGAGTTTTTTGATAAGAAATATCTTATTGAAACGGGGAATGAACGTCAGTTGTGCTTAAAAATCAAAGAGTTCATAAATGAAAGAGAGAATCAGGGAAATATATAAAGAGAAATCCGATGCTTATTTGTCTGTTTTGGAAGAATTTGACAAAGCAGGTGTTGAATATGTCCTTCTCAACTTGTTAGTAGCAGACGACAATCCGGGTGATATGGATGTCCTTGTATGTAAACCTTGCAGGGATATTATAACACAGGTGTTGAAGAGGAACGGTTTTGACTATTACACTCGCTATGAGAAGGGACAATACCTGTGGAATAAATATCTAAAGGGAGTGGGATTTGTGCAGTTTCACATTTATGAGTCTCTCTGTGCGTTTGAAAAACCTTATTTCCCTTCTGAACTTATAAACAGAGACTTACAAAATGATGTGAACTTCCACTTCTTAGTTTTTCTTGTTGAATCATTATGCAAGTTAAAACTCAGGGGAAATCAATATGAGGAGTATAGAAATAAGAGTTCAAAAGAAGAAGTTGTTGCTTATGTAAAGAAGGCGAACCCCGCGTTGTTGGATGTTGTTCAGTATTCAATAGTTTGCAACGAGAAAAATTCAATAGACCCTAGTAAGGCGCAAGCCCTCCTATGGAATAATCGAAGTGTAAAAAAAATCTCATCACATCTATACAAGTTACTGCGCAGGTTTGCACATCTGTTGAAAAATAATGATATTGAAGTATTATTCTTAGGAGTAGATGGTGCCGGGAAAAGTACGCTGGTTGATGGTGTGAATCATATATTCTCAAAAGGGGGATACCTTGCTAAAAAGTGTTATTTCGGAATTAGAAATAGTAAGTTGTCCAGAAAAAATGGGAGCAGTGAACGCTCAGATCAAGTATCTGATTATGAGGACAGACTTATAAAGCAAATACCTCTTAATCTGCCTAGAATGATCAAATTGGTATTGATGTGGCTGGAATACAATGTGAAGTATCTCAGGCATATCACATTATCCAGTTTTGGAGTAAAGACGCTGTATCTGATTGATCGGTGTTACCTGGATATTCTGCTTTTCTACCCCTATCGAATTGTGGAGTTTCTGTTTTTAAGGTTTTCCTTAATGCCCAGGAGGATAGTATTCTTAACTGGAGATATGGAAGAGCTATACAATAGAAAAAAGGAGATGTCTTTTTCGCGGTACAAACATGTATATGAATTCTATGATGACATTTTGATAAAAATGAGAGGGATGTCGTCAAAACATATATTAGTCGTAGATACTACCAAGGAGGAAGCAAATAAGTCAATTACAACAATTGCCGATTTTATTGCCACGGATGAGTAGAAAGGGTACAGACCCCTTATATTTGGGGTTAGTTTTGTTTTTGTTTGGGTATGTGTTTTTCGCTGATATATTGATATCAGTGTTTCACCTTACGTTCATGAAGGGTTTATGTGCCATTGGTACATTGCTCTTCGGAGGCGCATATTGTGCAGTCAACTTTAGCCGGTTGCGACTGAAGCAATATCTGTTCATTCCGATAATTATCTTATTTGTTTATGTTTTTGTTTTTCATAGTACACACGCTCTAAGCTATTTTTATACCGCGATACTTGCATTTCTGTTGATTCAAAATCAAAAAAAGGCTCTTACTTTTTTTGATTTTGTATTCATTATTCAGTTTGTTCTCGTCCTGTATGAGGTGCTTACACAAAGTCTTATATATACAGAAGTGACGACGGGTCTTTTTAATGCAAGGGAATTGGAACAGAAAGTAGAACTATTCGATGAATCAGGATTTCGAGCGAAAGGGTTATTTACTGGATGTTTGGAAGCCACGTCATTTGCAATAAACTATTGTTTCATCAATCGCAACAACTATAAAAAAGTGATATTTGCCTTTATAATGGCATTACTACTTAATGGTAGAATGGCAATGGTAATGACTGCATTTATATTTTTCTATAATGGTGTAATATATGCCAGGCAGCATCATATTTCAAGGGGAACTATAATTACGCTATCTGTAATTGCTGTAGTGTCTGTTGGGGCAATATTAGTTACTTTAGCTGCCAATTCGTTGAGAGTATATCATTTATTGTCTATGTTTAGTTCCGATTCATCTAGTTTTGTTGCTCGAACTTTGAGTTATGAAATGGCGGCAAATGAATATTTTAATAATTATGGAATATTCCAGAAACTTGTTGGCGGTGAATATGAACTATTCAGAGATTACGATAATGTGGAACTGGCCGCTGAATCCGATGTCTTAGGAATGTTATTAGAGATTGGTCTGATAGGCTTCTTATTTATTCTGTTCAATATGATTAAAGCATACAGAGCTTCCAAGGAAAAATTGTTTGAATCCTCACATATTTCCATTAAAATGGTGATAGTACTCTTGTTTATTTGTATGATTGAATATAGGCATGGAGCTGGGAACATACGAGGTGTCACACTGTGGTTTATATTGTTTTCAAGCTACCTGCAAAACATAAATGTACCAGCATTAAGAAGGCAGAAAAAGTACAAATATGAAAACATTGTATCTTGTTGATTATATTGGAATTAGCTCGGGTGTAAGGTATTACCATGCTGCATTGGAGGAGCAGATAGGGCAGATAGAAAATGTGAGTCTTAGAGTTCTTTCCAATTATGCAGCACATGTAAACGAAAAACCATTTATACCTATTATCTTCAATGGAGGGGCATTGAGGAAAATATGGTCATTGCTAACTGCATATTTCAGAATATCCAGACATGTAAGACAACACCGTGATGCGATCTATATGTTCGAGTGCTATGGTTCTCTGGTGGATATTGTACTTATGCCAGCAATACTCCGCGCAAAGAACACCATCCTGGATATTCATGACCCCATCATGAAGGGAAAAGAAGAAGACAGCTTTATCCTTAAGCAGCTTTCAAAGAACTACAAACGCAGCAAGGTGATTGTTTATCATGCAGAATCCGCATTAAAAACGGTTGAGAAATTGGGATTTCAGGGTGAAGCTATCTACGTACCTCATTTCTCGTACAATCTTTCAGAAGATTACGACGAGAAGCACGTCAGTGAGGAAGTAAAGAATACTGTGCAAAGCGGAAAGATAAACATTCTTTTCTTTGGGAATATCAACTATTCGAAGGGACCTGATATTTTGTTGCAATGCATCAAAGAAATGCCTGCGGATTCTGAAAAGCGACTAAACTTCATCATGGCCGGTAAGATTTCTGATGATTCAATAAAAGGGTATGATGTATGTGTTCCTAATTTACACACGGTTTTCCGAACTATCAATGATGATGAACTGAAATATCTCTATGGCCATGCCGACTATATGATAATGCCATATAGGGAAACATATCAAAGTGGTGTCTTAGAGATGGCTTTCAGGTTTAAGGTGCCGGTGATAGTGTCAGATATTCCGTACTTTAAATCCGTTATTGAGAAATATCCAAGTTTCGGTATTGTTACTGGAACATCACCAGTTCAAATGGTTGATACTATAACTTCACTACCTGAAAAGAGTTCAGGGAAGTATTTCCAACAAAAGGACATAGAACGATATAACAATCGTTCGGAATTCATTTTGTTCAGAGAGAAATTGGATAATTATTTTTCAAGATGCTAGCCCGAGTTCTTTGTGTATGTTTTCTTGCTGGACTACTCACCAGTACCTCGTTGTTAGCGAATGCTATTCCTTCCAAGTCAAACAATAATGATAATGCAGGGCGAAAAGTCGTATTATCGGATGCGGATTCGTTCAAGACACAAATACTTAGGAAGAATACCGTTTATGTTATATCTGACATCATCGATTTGCAAGGGGCTATTGTAGCCATACCAGAGGGCGTAACATTACAATTCACGGAAGGTGGGGAAATCAGGCATGGCATAGTGAAACTGTCATCTGGATGCAAAGTTGTAGGTGGTATTTTTCGTTTTTCAACCAATGATGCAAATCTGTTTCTTTATCGGGAGCAGAAAATGAGCTCCCCGATAGTCGCCATAGATGTGTCAGACATCCGTATTGAAGGAACCAGTTTCTTTTATGATGCCGCACCTAATACAGGTTATCCTTGTATTACCATTTACGGAAAAAATCTCTGTTGTTCGAACATTACAGTGAAAAAATGTCAGTTCTTTAGAACAGGTGTTGGCGTATATAGTAATGTTGACGGAGCAATTATTTCAGATAATATATTTGATAATTCAGCTCAAACATTATCCGTTGAGACCTTATATGACAATCGCCCTTATAGGCATCCTAGGAATGTGAAGTTTTTACGGAACACTGTGTACAGTAATATCCCCAATTTGACTTATCCCCCGTTTTGGCTGAGTGGAGTCGAGGGACTGGAATTAAGTAAAAATCATATTGTGACAGCGTCCGATGCCATTATGTTGTATTGCGGTGACGGCAATATTGCAATGGAAAGGGTGACGATCCGAAAGAACACATTCGAGATTTCTAAAAGGAAGCCTGGTGATGATACCTGGAAGCACTGTATAATTGTCAGGGGGAAATCATTTCCGTATCAGAAGGAAGGTCTAAATTTCGGTAATGATATTGTGATTTCTGATAATGATTTTTTGTCGCATGACAATAGTGTAGAGACTCTTGGTTTCAAGAATAGAGCAGTTTCAATAACATGGTGCAATGATATAACGGTTAAGAACAATCAAGCGACCGGTTTTTCCAACTTTGTGGTTGTCGCAGATACTTTCAAAGGCTATCGTGAAAGTGTAACGCATATTACTATTTCTAAAAATAAAGTGATAGATACCTACGATAAACCTATATTGATAACTGAGGAGATTGGGAACGGCTCTATTAAGAGGAATAAGTTATTGAACTGCAATGTGGCGGAAGATGTGACCAAGCCATTGAAAGAACTTAAGAGTTCTGTTTTGACACGCAATAAAATACAAATCAAACAATAACAATATGTCGGTGTTTTTTTGGATAAGAGCTCATTTGAGCAAGTATGTAAGAGGTTTCAGAATGGGTCTGCTTCACCTCAACGGATATAAGAATATCAGCAGTAATACAGTAATAGAGTCTGGCGTCAAGTTGGACAAGCTGAATCGTAAAGGAATCCATATCGAGGCAGGTTGTCTGATTGCGTCGGGGACTACGATACTTGCGCATGAACATATCTTTGTTAAGCCTGATGGCAGCTATTATTTCAAGGACACCTACATTGGAAAAAACTGTTTTGTGGGCGTTAATTCGCTGATATGTCCCGGAGTGCATATTGGTAATGAATGTGTAGTTGGGGAGGCACAATTGTAACTAAGGATGTGCCGGATCATAGCATGGTGGTTGGGGTCCCAGGAAAGATTGTAAACACTGGAATACGGATGAATGACCATGCAAGGTTAGAGGGTGATTTTAAGTATAAGGAGTAAAGTTTGAGTGTTTCCAAATAGAACACTTTCTTCTAAAGAGCAGACAAGTATATGATAATAAGAAGTAAAGCCCCCCTGCGGCTTGGATTGGCAGGAGGAGGAAGCGATGTTTCCCCCTATAGTGACATATATGGCGGCATCATACTGAATGCGACCATAAACCTCTATGCGTATTGTACAATAGAGGAGACAGAAGACAATCAGATAACCATCGAAAGTTATGACGGAGATTGCTTTGAGAGCTATCCGCTGTCGAGAGAACTGGAAATAGATGGCAAGGCATCGTTGCTGAAGGGTAGTTATAACCGCGTGATGCGTGACTATAACCTTCCCTTGCAGGCATGTAAGATTACCACATATAATGATGCTCCGGCAGGTTCCGGGTTGGGGACATCCTCAACAATGGTGGTGACCATCTTGAAGGCTTTTGTGGAGTGGAGAAACCTGCCTTTAGGCGACTATGAAATAGCACGTTTGGCATACGAAATTGAGCGCAAAGACCTTCAACTGTCTGGAGGTAAGCAGGATCAGTATGCTGCTGCTTTTGGAGGGTTCAATTATATGGAGTTTCTGGAGAACGATATGGTGATAGTGAATCCTCTTAAGGTGAAACGCTGGATTGTGGATGAACTGGAGGCAAGCATCCTGCTGTATTTCACAGGACGTTCCCGAAGTTCTGCGGCTATCATTGATGAGCAGAAGAAGAATACGAGTACAGGTAACTCCAAATCCATTGAGGCGATGCATCGTATCAAGCAGAGTGCCGTAGATATGAAACTGGCTGTGCTGAAAGGGGATATGAAGGAGTTTGCCCGCATCCTTGGACAGGGATGGGAAGACAAGAAGAAGATGGCTGGTGCCATTACGAACCCGATAATAGAAGAGGCCTTTGATGTGGCCACAAAAGCTGGTGCATTAGCTGGTAAGGTGAGTGGTGCCGGAGGAGGAGGCTTTATTATGTTTTTCGTGGAGCCAACAAAGAAGAAGGCTGTACAGGAAGCTTTGGAGAAGCTGGGTGGATTTACTAAGCACTTCAACTTCACTGATGGTGGAGCCCACGGATGGAAGATATATGAAACTGACAGGGTGGAAACACTAAAACACTGATATATAATGGATGAACAATTAGATGTTTTGATTGGACGCTATCCGCAGTTGGCGGTATGCAAAGAGGATATCAAGAAAGCATATTTGCTTCTCGAAGAAGCCTACTTTGCTGGCAGGAAACTGCTGGTTTGCGGAAATGGCGGTTCCGCATCTGACTCTGAACACATTGTGGGAGAGCTGATGAAGGAGTTCAAACTGAAAAGAAAGGTATATACCGAACAAGCTGCTGCACTAAAGGAGATTGATTCGGAATTAGGGCAGGTCCTTGCTGATAATCTACAGGGTGCATTACCTGCTATCTCGCTGACAGGCCATTCCTCCTTGCAGACGGCATTCATGAATGATGCTGTGCCGGAATTGGTGTTTGCCCAGCAGGTCAATGGATATGGCAAGCCCGGGGATGTGTTCTTGGGGATTTCGACATCTGGCAATAGCAAGAATGTGCTGTATGCTGCGGTGAATGCCAAGGCAAAGGGGCTTAAAGTGATTGGACTGACAGGTTCGCGTGAGAATAAACTGATGAAGTATGCGGACGTTTGCATTCGTGTGCCAGAAACAGAGACTTACAAGATTCAGGAACTGCACTTGCCGGTGTATCACTGTTTATGTTTAATGCTTGAAGAGAAGTTTTTCGGATGAAGGTCGTAATAATGGCAGGCGGCAAGGGGACTCGCATTGCTTCAGTGAAGAGCGATGTGCCTAAGCCTATGATAGAGATTTGCGGGAAGCCTATACTGGAGTGGCAGATTGAGAATCTGAAGGCTTGTGGGTTGACGGATATAACTCTGGTGATAGGGTATTTGGGGCACGTCATCAAGGAATACTTTGGTGATGGCTCTAAGTTTGGAGTGAAGATTTCCTATTTTGAAGAGACGGAGCCGTTAGGAACAGCAGGGGCGTTGTTTAAAATGCCTGAGTTGACAGAAGACTTCCTGCTGATGTGCGGGGATGTGATATTAGATGTTGACTTTAATCGGTTCATTGAGTTCCATCGCTCAACAGGGGCATGGGCTTCGCTGATGGCGCATCCCAATGGACACCCGTATGACAGTTCTCTGTTGGTCACGGAGATATTGCCACCGCAAGTACCGGGTGGAAATCCGGTAGATACGCACCGGGTGGTGAAGTGGATGAACAAGGAGGACGAGAGGCTATACAATAAGAACCGTGTGAATGCAGGAATTGAGATTATATCACCTTTGCTGTTTCAGGAAACTATGAAGAACTTTGTACCTCGTCATCCAGAGACTCCCGATAAGATTGACTTGGACAGGGATGTGCTGAAACCGAATATCCCGACGGGAAAGATATACACTTACGACACGCCTGAGTATATCAAGGATATGGGTACACCAGACCGGTATTATGAGGTGGAGAAGGATATACAGACAGGAAAGGTGAAGGCCCGTAATCTGTCAAGGAAACAAAAGGCTGTCTTCTTAGACAGGGACGGTACACTGAATAAATATGTAAGGTTCTTACGTTCTGCGGATGAATTCGAACTGCTCCCCGGTGCTGCAGAGGCGGTGAAGATGATTAACAAGAGTGGCTATCTGGCCATTGTTGTAACCAACCAACCAGTGATAGCCCGTGGTGAGTGCAGTTGGGAGGAGTTGCAGAGAATCCACGATAAGATGGAAACGGAGTTGGGCAAGGAAGGTGCTTTTCTGGATGGTATCTATGTCTGTCCGCACCATAAGGATAAAGGATTTGAAGGCGAGAGACCAGAGTATAAGTATGACTGCGACTGCCGGAAACCAAAGGCTGGCCTATTCTTGCAAGCAGCAAAGGAATTCAATATCGATTTGAACCAGTCGATAATGATTGGGGACAGTGACCGGGATGTTGAGGCTGGTGAGAACGCCGGGTGTTTTAAGTCGATATTGATTCAGGAGGATATGATTAATAATGTTTTGGGTGAATTGTCAAAGTATATAATGTTAGATACAAATGAATAAAAAGAAGATTTACATTGCCGGATGTGGCGGTATGCTGGGGGAGGCATTCTACCAGCAGTTTAAGGATGATTATATCATCAAGTGTACAGACAAGGACGTGAATGCGGACTGGCTTTCGTTCTTAGACTTCAGGGATTATGATGCCTACCGCAAGGACGTAGAGGAGTTCCAGTCGGACTACTTGTTCCATCTGGGTGCATATACTGATTTAGAGTGGTGTGAACAGAATGCAGATGAGGTTTATCTGACCAATACCCTTTGCGTAGAGAATGCTGTATATATTGCAAACTCACTTGATATACCTCTTTTGTATATCAGCACGGCGGGTATCTTCGATGGCAAGAAACAACTCTATGATGATTGGGATCAGCCCAATCCGCTCGGAGTTTATGCTCGTTCCAAGTATATGGGTGAGCGCTTTGTGGTAGAGAACGCAAAACGATATCTGGTATGTCGTGCGGGATGGATGATGGGTGCAGGTCCCAGTAAGGACAAGAAATTCATCCAGAAAATCATGAAGCAGCTGAAGGATGGTAAGAAGGAACTGTTCATTGTGAATGACAAGGATGGTACACCTACTTATACTCAGGATTTTGCACGCACGGTAAAGAACCTGATTCAGAAAGAGTATTGGGGACTTTACAACTGCGTTTGTGGTGGTCAGACCAGCCGTCTGGAGGTGTGTCAGGAACTACTGAAGATTCTTGGCTTGCAGGATGAGATTAAGATTAACATCGTAACCTCTGAGTATTTTGCAAAGGAATACTTTGCTGACCGCCCTGCATGCGAACGCTTGTGGACGCGGAAACTGAATATTCGTGGCGTTAATGCAATGCGTGACTGGCGCGTATCGCTTAAAGAATATATAGAGAATTATTATAAAGGGTACATAAAATGAAATTTAGTTCTAAGTCGAAATATATATATATTAAGTTCTTGGTTTTCGGATCGCGCATTGTTAGAAAACTAAAGTACTATAGTTTAAAAATACGAGGCTATTCAGGGATTAGTCCCAAGAGCATTATTGAACATGGAGTCGGTTTTGATAAAGTAAACCCTGAATCGATAATAATTGAAGATGGCGCAGTTGTGTCTAGTGGTACTTTAATATTGTCTCACGAACATGTGTTTAGTAAAAATAAATATACTACAATCATTGAAAAGAATGCGTATATAGGAGTTAGATGTACAATACTCCCCGGGGCTGTAGTTGGAAGAGAATCCATCATAGGTGCATGTTCTGTGATTCGACGTAAAATTCCTCCTTATGCATTCGTTACAGGTAACCCTGCTAAAGTAGTTGGTTTCAAGTTAAAACCTGAAGAGATAATTGAATATGAAAGAGAGAATTATCCTGAAAATGAACGTATCCCGCTTGAAAAATTGGAAAGAGACTACTCAAAGTATTTCTTGAACCGTTTGGATGAAATAAAAGAATTTACCAAAATCTAAAATGCTGTTATTAAAAGAATTAAAAAGGAATCTTAAGTCAGACTTGACAGGGCTTCCATCATTCAAAATTGTTGTTGTAGGAGACACCGCAACGCAACTTCTTTGCACGGCTATCCGTGGAATGGGCGTTGAGAGGGGATATAACATTGACCTCTTTGAGGCAGAGTACAATCAGGTAGAACGCCAGTTGCTTGACCCCACAAGCGATCTGTATCAGTTTAATGCTGACTTTATAGTCATCTTCCAAAGCACCCACAAGCTGGGAGAGCATCACTCTATGTTGAGTACAGAACAGCAGGCAATATTATCTGATGATAGGATAAACTTCCTGGTCTCAGTCTGTGAAAACCCTGCACTGGCCGGTAAGAAGATTATCTACTTCAACTATCCGGAGATAGAGGATACTGTTTTTGGCAGTTACGCCAACAAGGTTGAATCATCTTTTACTTACCAAGTACGCAAGCTCAATTATGAATTGATGTGCCTGTCTCAGCAGTACCAGAACCTCTTTATCTGTGACATTGCAGGCCTTCAGAATAAACTTGGACGAGATGTGATGTTTGCCGCTAACGTGTATACCAGCACAGAGATGATTCTTTCTATGGATGCACTACCTTATGTGGCATCCCGAGTAATGGACATTGTATGTGCGGTAAAAGGACAATTCAAGAAATGTTTGATTCTTGACCTTGACAATACAGTTTGGGGTGGCGTGATTGGTGATGACGGACTTGAAGGCATCCAACTTGGTCATGGACTTGGTATAGGTAAAGCCTTTACCGAGTTCCAGATGTGGGTAAAGAAGCTCAAACAACGTGGTATCATCATTTGTGTGGCTTCCAAAAACAATGAAGAAACCGCTAAGGAACCTTTCGATAAACATCCGGATATGGTACTGAAACTGGATGATATTGCCGTGTTCCAAGCTAACTGGGAAACCAAGGTTGATAACATCCGTACCATCCAGAGCATTCTGAATATTGGTTTTGATAGTATGGTGTTCTTGGATGATAACCCGTTTGAGCGTAATATTGTGCGTGAGAATATTAAGGGTATCACCGTTCCTGAGTTGCCCGAAGATCCCGCTGAGTATTTGGAGTATCTCTACTCACTAAATCTATTTGAGACGGCCTCTTACAGCAATCTGGATAAAGACCGCACAAAGCAATATCAAGTAGAGGCTCAACGTGTTTCATTGAGCAAGACATTTACCAATGAAGCAGACTTCTTGAAGTCTCTTAATATGGTTTCAGTTGTAAGTGGTTTCACCAAGTTCAACACCCCCCGTGTGGCTCAACTTAGCCAGCGAAGCAACCAGTTCAATTTGCGTACAGTCCGCTATACTGATGCTGATATTGAGGATCTGGCAAATGATCCCAATGTGATTGACCTGAGTTTCACGTTGGAGGACAAGTTTGGTGATAATGGCTTGATTGCAGTTGTCATCATGAAACCGTTGGATAAAGAGACTCTCTTTGTGGACACTTGGTTCATGAGTTGCCGTGTGTTGAAACGTGGTATGGAGAGTTTCACGCTTAACACCATGGTAGAGAAAGCCAAGGCAGCTGGATATAAGAAGATAGTTGGTGAATACTTGCCTACGCCTAAGAATAAGATGGTGGAGAACCACTATACTGGACTCGGATTTTCATCTGTTGAAGGTGCCGCTACCGCACAGTTTGAATTGTATGTGAACGAGTACCAGCCCAGAGAATGTTATATTGAAACGAAAGCCGTATGACGATTAGTGAACTCGCAGAGAAGTCTGCAAATATCCAAAATACATATAAGGTGACACCTGAAGTGTATTACAGTTTTCAACGTTGTAGTAATGACTATAATCCGCTTCATACCGACTATGCCTTTGCTGAACGAAAGGGCTTCGAAGGTCGAGTTATGTATGGCAACATACTAAATGCTTTTGTTAGTCACTTTGTAGGTATGTTGCTGCCTTATAGGGAGGTGATGATTCAGTCACAGGACATCAATTTCCATAAGCCAGTTTATCTTTATGATGAAATTCAACTTGAAGCAGGAATTGACACGGTTTCAGAAGCCGTGAACATCATCAACTACAAATTGAAGTTTAGGAGAATAAAGGAAGGCGTAAAACCGGAACTGGTGGCTAAAGGTCATGTACAAATTGGATTGCTTTTAGATAAAGAAGTATAAAATATGAACATATTGATTACAGGTGGTACATCCGGTTTGGGTAAGGCCACAGTAGAATTATTAGTAAAGGACGGTCATCAAGTATATTTCAGCTATCTAGCTACGGAGGAGTTTACTGCAGTTGCAAAAGAGCTGGAGGCCGCATACAACAATGTAAAAGCCATACCACTGAATTTCTGCGAGACTGAAAGTGTAGATGGATTTTGCGGACAGATGAAAGAGTGGGATTTGGATGTGCTAGTAAACTGCACGTACGTTGGAAAGCCACAGAACACCTATTTTCATAAGACGGCTCCGGAAGACTTCGTAAAGGCTTTTGAGATTAACATCATCCCTACGGTTAAGATTACACAAGCCGCCATTGAGGTGATGAAGAAAAAGAAGTTCGGTAAGATTATCAACATTATCACCGAGGCTGTGATGGGTTTGCCTCCTATGGGCTATACGCTATATGCTTGCAACAAGGCATACTTGATGAAAATATCAGATGTGATTAACAAGGAATATACACGTTACAATATCACATGCAACTGTATCTTGCCCGCCTATATGCAGACCAACTTCGCTTCTGTTGACGAACGTATCTTGGAACAGATGCAACAAGAACACCCATTGAAGAAACTGCTTACTGTAGATGAAGTCGCACAGGCTGTCAAGTTCTTTGTGGACGCATCGCAACAGGTGAATGGTGTAAAGCTACCAATCAATGCGGGTACATTGCTTATTTAGAATCTAATTGATTAATAATTAAAATTATACATTATGGAAAGAGAAGAAATTTTCAGCAAACTGAATGAGATTTTTGAAGATGTACTGGATCTTGATGAGACTCCTGAACTGACAGATACAACTTCTGCCAACGATATTGAGGAGTGGGATAGTCTCTCTCATATTCAACTTATTGTAGCAATTGAGAAGGCTTTCGGATTGAAATTTACATCAAAAGAAATAATGGAGTGGTCAAATGTTGGGGAAATGATAGATGCTATAATAGCTCGAACCAATGATTAATCATTATATTTATTAGGGGTTAATGGCTAACAAGAAAGTCGTATTAATAGGAACCAATGGAGTGCCTGCAAATTATGGTGGCATAGAAACATTGGCTGAATATTTGACAAGGGATTTGAACGAGTATTACGATTTGTATTGCTATTGTTCAAAAACGCCTAAGCAAAAGCAGCTTGAATGTTACCATAATACAAAGCTCATCTATGTTCCTATGAAGGCGAATGGATGGCAATCTATCTTTTATGATGGATGTACTATCCTGCGTTCACTTTGTAAACATGATGTGCTTGTAGTTTTGGGATGCTCTTGCCCTCCTGCTCTTTTCTTTAAGATATTTACGAAGAAACACATTGTGCTTAACGCTATTGGTGGCAAAGAAACCGAGAAGGTTCGTGGCCTGAAATTGTTTGGCAAGGTGGAGGTAGCTATCAAGAAATGGATGGAGGGTATGCAGGCCCGCTATGCAGATTATGTAATTATTGACAATGCAGCCAATGTGGAAATCTTTGAAAAAAAGCATCACGTTAAGGCATTGCTAGCGGAATATGGTGGCGACCATGCGGTAGCAGAACCTATTACCGAAGAAGCTGTCAAAAAATATCCCTTCCTGAATGGGAAATATGACGTGACAGTTTCAAGAGCACAAGAGGATATGAATATTCACATGGTTATTGAAGCATACAAGCAAGTACCTGAAAGAACCGTTGTTATTGTGTCTAATTGGCAGAAATCAGAATATGGTCAGAAACTTTATGCAGAGAATGCAGGCAAGTATGAGAATATCATTCTTTTGAATGCTATTTATGACCAGAAAGAACTGAATACTATACGAAGCAATGCGGCTCTCTATCTGCATACACATAGTATGTGCGGAACCGCACCATCTCTCGTTGAAGCTATGTATTTAAACCTTCCTGTTGTTTGTTTCAAGGCTCCTACTAATCTGGAAACCACTGAACATAAATCTATTTATTTCGAAACGGTTCCTGAATTAGTAAATCTACTGAAAGATATGAACGAGGAAACGTTGGTTCGCTTAAAACAAGACTTGAACGAGATTGCGAAGAGGAGATATAATTGGAAGCGGATTTCAGGGATATACAAAGATTGCATTGACAAGTGTATTGAGAAACAAAAATAAACATTCATGAAAGGAATAGTACTTGCCGGAGGTTCCGGCACCCGTCTTTACCCCATAACTAAGGGTGTGAGCAAGCAGTTGCTCCCTATTTATGATAAACCGATGATTTATTATCCCATTTCTGCCTTGATGTTGGCGGGAATACGGGAGATACTTATCATCAGTACGCCATACGACCTTCCAGGCTTCAAACGCCTTCTTGGTGATGGGTCTGACTATGGGGTACACTTCGAGTATGCTGAACAGCCTTCTCCAGACGGACTTGCACAAGCCTTTATTATTGGAGACAAGTTCATTGGTGATGATTGTGCCTGCTTAGTTTTGGGCGACAATATATTCTATGGTTCCGGTTTTACGGGCAAACTCCATGATGCTGTTGTAGATGCAGAACAGAATGGCAAAGCCACCGTATTTGGCTATTGGGTGAATGACCCTGAACGCTACGGTGTGGCTGAGTTTGATGCTCACGGTAACTGCTTAAGTATTGAAGAAAAGCCCAAGAATCCCAAGAGTAATTATGCAGTTGTTGGTTTGTATTTCTATCCCAACAAGGTGGTTGATGTAGCTAAGCATATCAAGCCCTCAGCTCGTGGAGAGTTGGAAATAACCACAGTGAACCAGGAGTTCCTGAAGAACGGTGAACTGAAAGTACAGGTATTTAGCCGTGGCTTTGCTTGGCTTGATACTGGTACGCATGATTCCCTAAGTGAAGCTTCTACTTTCGTTGAGGTTATTGAGAAACGTCAAGGCTTGAAGGTGGCTTGTTTGGAGGCGATTGCTTACCGCAAAGGTTGGATTCCAGAAGAGCGTATGCGAGAGCTTGCACAACCTATGCTGAAAAACCAGTATGGCCAGTATCTTCTTCAGGTGATTGAGGAGAAGAAGCGTGAGGTGGATGCAGACACATTTAGAATTATCAAATAATAACATAGATATGAAGACAATAGCAATGACGGGTGCATCCGGTTTTATTGGTCAGCACCTGCTTCGTCACTATCTGGAAGAAGGTGCACACGTGGTGGCCTTTGTTCCAGATCCGGAGAACATGGAGGAGTATAAGAAGTATCCTAACTTTGAGTTGGTTAAAGCCTTCTTTGAGGATTTTGACCACCTCTCAGAACTAACCCAGACTAGAGAAATAGACATTTTCTATTACCTCTCGTGGGGTGGCTATGGTAAAGCTACAAATGATTATGCAGCTCAGATTCAGAATATCAAGCCTATCTGTGATGCAGTTGCTGAGGCGGGTAAGATGGGATGCAAACGCTTCTTGTTCAGCACCTCTTTCTCAGAGTATATGATTAGCGAGCATGAGACATTGAGCCATAATGCAGGTGCACATTGCAATGTGTATGGTGCGGCCAAACAGGCGGCCCGTGTGATGGCTCATGCCACGGCTGCCCAAAAGGGAGTACCTTTCCTTTGTGTCGCTTTTGCCAATACTTTTGGAGTGGGCGACCGTTCTCACCGTTCCACTAATTTGTTTGTTCATAAGTTGCTTCGTGGCGAAGCACTTGACTTGACAGAAGGAATCCACCTCTATGACTGGAACTATATCGAGGACACCATTGCAGGTTTGGTGCTGGCTGGAGAGAAGGGAAAGATTGACTCTGTGTATTATATTGGCAGTGACCGCCGCCGTCCGTTGAAGGATATAGTAGGTGAGGTTCGCGATATTCTAGCTCCTGGAGTTGAAATACGCTTGGGAACTTACAAAGAAGACTTCCATGTGGATTATACCAGTGTGGATGTAACCAAACTGTACAGAGATACCGGTTATCAGCCTAAGTGGGATTTCAAAGAAGCCGTACTGGCAACAGCAAACTGGGTAAAATCATTAGATTGGGAATAATGGCATACAAGAAGATAGAAACAAAGTTGCCTGGGGTTGTGATATTGGAACCTCAGTGTTTTGGTGACCATCGTGGATGGTTCATGGAATCGTGGTCACAGAAGAATATGGAAGATGTGGGCATTAGTGTAAATTTTGTCCAAGATAACCAGAGTTTCACTGCTAAGAAAGGGACAATTCGAGGGATACATTACCAGCAGAACCCTATGGCACAGGCTAAACTGGTTCGTGTGGTTCGTGGAGCAGTGGTAGATGTGGCTGTGGATATTCGTAAAGGTTCACCAACTTATGGACAGTGGACTGCCGTTGAACTCTCTGCTGAAAACAAACGTCAGTTCTATCTACCGCAGGGCTTTGGTCATGCATTTTTGACCTTGACGGATGATGTGGAGTTTTGCTATAAGTGTGATAACCTTTATAGCAAGGAATGTGATAGAAATATCCGTTGGAATGACCCTGACATTAATGTAGATTGGAAGTCTTTGGGGTTGGAGATGGATGTGCCAATGCTTTCTGAAAAAGATGCTAATGCTCCGTTATTAAAGGAGAGTGATTGTAATTATGTGTACTAATTGAATGAAAAATACTAAATAATGGATAAAGTTCGTGTAGGAATCATCGGTTTTGGCCGTATGGGATTGACCCACTACAGCATCATCAACACACATCCGGCAGTGGAGATGACGGCCATAGCTGATACGTCGAGCACCATGCTCAACATGATTAAGAAGTATCTGCCGACAGTGAAAATGTTTGAGGACTACAAAGACTTGTTGAACAGTGGCCTTGTGGATGCAGTAATCATCTGTACTCCGTCAATCCTCCACTATGATGCTTGCAAGCTGGCTGGCGAGAACGGAATTGCAGTTTTCTGCGAGAAGCCGTTCACCACATCTCCTGATCAGGCACTTGAACTGGCAGACCTGTTTGAAGGCAAGGGCCTGGTAAACCAAGTGGGTTATGTGTACCGTTTTGATGTGGTGTTCAACAAGGTGAAGGAGTACCTTCAGGCTGGTTTGATTGGTGACATTTGCCATGTGAATGCTCAGTTCCTGAGTGCTACCATCAGCAGCGCTAAACCGGCCAAAGGATGGCGCGCAAAGCGCGAGAATGGTGGCGGAGCCACCTACGAGATGGGTAGCCATGTGTTTGACTTGATGAACTTCTTCCTTGGCAAACAGACTAAGGTATATGGCTCTCTTTTGAATAAGGTTTACTCTGACAGTGTTGAGGATGTATGCTCTGTGGATGCACAGTACAATAACACGACCTCTTGTTCAATGCATGTGAACTGGAGTGATTATACTTACCGCAAACCCATGCTGAAGCTTGACTTCCACGGAACAAAGGGTAAAATTCAGGCAGACCTCTATGGTTTGAAGGTTTTCCTTCGCGAGGAGAACAAGCAGTTTAACCTGCCGGAGGGGTGGACTTCCACACCTATGAATATGCTGCCAGATCCTTGTCCTTACTATGTTCGTGGCACCAGCTTTACCAACCAGCTTTACGCTTTTGCAGATGCCGTGTTGGCCAACAAGAAATCAACGGGATGTTCATTCCGTGAGGCCGCTGAGACCCAGGAACTGATTCATACCATTTTTGAGAACAACGAAAAATAATGCAGCCATGGAGAAGATTGATAAGATAGTTTTTGGTGACAATCAGTTTTTTGGAATCAATCACCGTTCTCAGGAGAAGGCAGAGGAAATGTTGAAGCGCTTCAGTGATATTCACAACATCCTGAAGGTTTATGACGATGCATTTGACTGCGGAGTGAAGGCTGTGATGCTGAACAGCAATGACCGAGCAGAGGAGATATGCCAGTATTTCCGTGACCATAAGTCACAGTATGGAGACTTGGTTTGGTATCCTTCTGTGCCGTATCCTCATAAGTATGCCAACATGGTGAATGAGTTGGGAATTTTCCCTGCCATTAGCGAGGTGTTGTTTAAGGGTAACTCTGCCGGTGGCGTGCTAAGTATGATTGGTAAGGGAGCTAGTGCTGTTCTGACTAAGGATGCTATGAAGATGATGGATATGCTTCTGGATGTGGAGTTCAAGATTTTCAGGGGCTTGAATGTAAACACATTCTTCCTGCTGAACCCTATAACAGACCTTCTGCTTGGTTATAATATCAAGGATGTGTTTGAGCACTATTGCGAATATGTACGCAAGAAGTATAAGTGTAATCCTGGTTTGATAACCTTGAATATGCCTTACTTGAAGAGTAAGCTGGAAGAGTGGGGTATTGATGAGGTCGTGATTTGCTCTTCTATCAATGCTGCGGGATTCAATATGCATCCTTCCAAGGAAGCATACGAGAAGGCTATTGCAGAGAATGACCCCAGCAAGTATCAGTTGATGGCAATGAATGTGTTGGCATCCGGTTCTATTTCTGTTCAGGAGTCATTTGACTATATTAATAGTTTGAATCTGCAGAGCGTAACATTTGGTGCATCTTCCAAGGGACACATCCAGAGTTCGTTTGATGCAATCAAGATTTAATTATCTATGAAGATATTGATTACTGGAGTCCACGGATTCGTGGGCTCCAATCTGGTTGGATACCTGACATCACAGAACGAGATTTATGGTCTTGACATCATTGCGCCTGAGAAGGAAGGTGTTGCCAAGACCTACTCTTGGGATGATCTGGATGCAGGTAAGGTACCAGATGTGGATGCCATCATCCATCTGGCAGGTAAGGCGCACGATACCAAAAACCAGACGGTGGCAGATGTGTACTTCAAAGTTAACAGAGACTTGACCATCAAGATCTTTGATTATTTTTGTGCTCATGACTCCATCAAGAAATTTGTGTTCTTTAGTACGGCCAAAGCCGCTACTGACAAGGTGGATGGAGTGCTGACTGAAGATGTTGTTCCTTCACCAGTAGGGCCTTATGGAGAATCCAAAATTGCAGCTGAGGATTACATCCTGCATCACCTGCCTGAGAATAAGGATGTTTACATTTTCCGTCCTTGTATAATTCATGGCCCTGGAAATAGGGGCAACCTGAATCTGCTGTACAATGTAGTAAAGAAAGGTATTCCATGGCCTCTTGGTGCATTTGAGAACAGGAGGACATTTACGAGCATAGAGAACATTTGCTTTGCCGTGAATGGCGTACTGACCAAGGATGTACCTTCTGGCATCTATAATATGGGTGATGACGAGGCGCTTTCCACAAACGAACTGATTGAGGAAATCTGCAAGAGCCTTGGCAAGAAAGCCCATATCTGGAAACTCCCCAAGGGTTTGATGAATGGTGTGGCCAAGGTGGGTGGCTGGTTGCATCTGCCGCTGAATCCGGAACGGTTGCGCAAACTGACGGAGAGCTATATCTCATCGAACGCCAAAATTAAGAAGGCTCTTGGTGTGGAGAAGATGCCTGTGGATGCAAGACAGGGATTGAAGGTTACTTTAGAAAGCTTTAAATAATGTGGGGATATATAAGTATTGCAGTTATATTGCTGGTTGCTGAGTTGGTCTATTTTAAGATAGCAGACCATTTTAACATAGTTGACAAACCCAACGAGCGGTCATCGCACTCGCGTATAGTTCTGCGTGGTGGGGGTGTGATTTTTACGCTCTCCATTATTGCGTGGGCTGTGATGATGTTGGTGCAGGGGAATAATATTACCGGCTATATTCCGTTTCTGGTTGGGCTGCTGATGGTGGCTGGAATCAGTTTTGTGGATGATATTCATTCATTGCCGGACTCACTACGTATGGCAGTACAGATTGTGGCATTCTTGCTGATGTTCTGGAGCCTTGGCATGATGCAGTGGAGTATGTGGTGGGTGATTCCTATTGCACTGTTCTTCTGTGTGGGTGCAACGAATATCATCAATTTTATGGATGGTATTAATGGCATCACGGCAGGTTATGGGCTGGCAATGCTTATTCCTATCTTACTACTGAATACCAATATGGAGTTTATGGAGCAATCCTACTTGATTGTTGCCATTATTGGTATTCTGGTATTCAGCTATTTTAATATGCGCCCCAAAGGTAAGGCAAAGTGTTTTGCCGGTGATGTGGGTAGCATAGCCATAGCTTTTATCATCCTGTTTGCTCTGGGCAAACTAATGCTGGCTACGGGTGATGTGACCTATATTGTGTTCTTCCTTTGGTATGGTGTGGATGGTGCTATGACCATTTTCCACCGCATTATGCTGCATGAGAACCTTGGGCAGGCACACCGTAAGCATGCTTTCCAGCTGATGAGCAATGAGCTGAATATGGGGCATGTGACAGTCACGATGATTTACACCATTGGGCAGTTGGCGGTATCGCTGGGATTTATCTATCTGTGCCCTGATACTGTGCTGGCGCACTGGATTTATCTTGTGGTGGCAGGATTGGTGCTGGCAGGGGCGTATGTGGTGTTTATGAAGAAGTATTATCATTTGCATGAGGAATACTTGGCTTCGCTTCGCTCGAGTGAAAAGTGAAGAGAGATGAAGATAACACAGGCAGTATTGGATAAGCTAACGGCAGAGGCTAAGGCTTCGCCAAGGTTGAGGATGAATTTGGATTTGAGGAATTCATCGGAAGACCAGAGTCAACGAATGCTGAATGCTATAGAGCCGGGGTCGGTCGTTCCCATACACAGGCATCAGAAGACATCTGAAACAGTGGTTTGCCTGAGAGGGCGGCTGGTGTGGGAGTACTATGATGAACTGGAAAGGACATGCACGGAGAGAATTGAACTGAGCCCGGGCGGTCCGGTGGTGGCACTGAATGTGCCGTGCGGACAGTGGCATACGGTGAAGGCGTTAGAATCTGGGTCTGTGATCCTGGAAGTGAAGGATGGACCATATGAGCCCCAAAGCCCTGCTGACATACTTGGATGAAGAGTCTTAACAATAACCAGCAGGCATTCTTTGAACTACTGAGAGCCGGTCTTTGGAATAAAGAGGCACGGCTCTCAAAGTATGGTGCCATCAATCTGAAGGAGATCTGCCGGATTGCGGAAGAGCAATCTGTGGTGGGGCTTGTGGCTGCAGGACTTGAGCACGTGATGGATGTGAAGCTTCCGAAAGAGGAGGTGCTGCAGATTGTGGGGCAGACGCTACAGCTGGAGCAGCGAAACAAGGCCATGAATGTGTTTGTGGCTGAGTTGATAGGGCGCTTGAGGGATGCTGGTATTTATGCATTGCTGGTGAAAGGGCAGGGGATTGCCCAGTGTTATAAAAAGCCGCTTTGGAGAGCTTGTGGGGATGTGGATTTGCTGCTGAATGCGGATGACTATGAGAAGGCGAAAAAGTTGCTGATGCCGCTGGCTACGGAGGTGGAGACTGAGTACACGCATTTTAAGCATGTGGGAATGACCATTCCTGACACCTTTGGAACAAGTGACAAAGGTAGAGCGGACGGCTGGGTGGTGGAGTTGCACGGGACACTGCACAGCAGGTTGTCAAAGCGGGTGGATAAGCAGATAGATGCGGTACAGGAAGATACGTTTGATCATGGGAATGTACGGTCATGGGAAAATGGCGGGGTGACTGTGTTATTGCCTGCCGTGGACAATGACGTGATTTTTGTGTTTACTCATATATTGCATCATTTCTTCTTTGAGGGGATAGGGCTGCGGCAGATTTGTGACTGGTGCCGGTTGCTGTGGACGTATAGGGATGTTATTGATGTTGCAGGTTTGGAATTCCGTCTGGATACAATGGGCATTATGAGTGAGTGGAAGGCCTTTGCGGCTTATGCTGTTGAGTATCTGGGGATGCCTGCAGAGGCGATGCCGCTGTATTCTGATGATGCTAAGTGGTCGCGGAAGGCAGCCAGGATAAATGCTTTCGTGCTTGAAGTTGGGAACTTTGGACATAATCAGCGGAGAGATTTTAGCGGGATGAACTATTTGAGGCGGAAGTTTGTTTCATTCTGGGGACGGTTGCGTGATATGCTCAGGCATTTTCGGATTTTCCCACTGGACTCTATTCTTTTCTTTGGTGGTGTGCTGCGAAGTGGTTTACATGCTGTGGTGCGTGGCGAATAATTGTTTTTTGATGTTATGGAGGCTGGTTTGTTTGCTCGGTTACAGGAGTTTATTGAGGATGAGGCACGGTTATGCTCTATGGATTTTGGGTGTGTTACTCCTGTGTATGTTTATAGGATGTGGGAAGGAAGTGTTGCTTTAGAGGAGATTGAGACGGCCATGAAGATGTGCATGCCTGTGGGCAGGTGAGGCAGAGTGGGCGGTCGCTTTTGCGACCGGCCTCTCTGCGTTGGGAGTGGAAGGCTCTGTGGCGCGACAGCGACACTGTGCCTGGAGCGGGAATAATGTAGATGATTAGCTGTTATGTTATGACTCAGGAAGAGCGCTGGATAAAACAATATGATGACGTGATGGAATTTTTGGCGAAGAACCATAGGAATCCATCGCGTTACCGTTTAGAGGAGCATGACTTACTTAATTGGCTCAAGGCAAATAGAAAGAAGATGAATGCGGGAGAGTTGCTGGAACCAAGGCTGGGGAGGTTTAAAGAGTTGTTGGCATTGATGAAAGAGTATAAGAGGGTTAATCAGTATAAGTGACTAATGGTTTTAAATATTATAATTGATTATAGGTATGAAAGCTATTTGGATAATTCTTTCGCTCGTTTTCGGGCTACTGTTCTTTGCGGTAGGATGCACTCTCCCTAAAGCTGAGGTAATTCAGTACTTCGGCGCTCTGGTGATGATCCCTGGCCTCATCGGCCTTTGCGATGCCATTTGGCCGGAGAAGGAAGGGGCGGAGTAAATCAAGCTTGCGGAGGGGATTGTGCTGCCGGCTTCTATCGGCCCGTAGAATCCCCTTGAGACACTGGAGTTCTTCCGTTACCTTTTTCTTACGCCCAGTTGGGGCAGCAAGTGTCGGGCAGAGCAGCAGGCGTATGAGGATCGGCTGGACGAGACAATGAAGCGCGTGCAGGCGGAGAAGGAACTTTAGTTTGAGCAGATCTCGACATCGTCCGCAGCCCGGCATCGGCCTGAAGCGAGCATCCGGCTTTGCGCTCGCGGCTTAATCGGCTTATAGAGAGAATGGGCTTAAACTTGCTGGAAGCTCTGAAGCATCCGTTCCGTAGCTTTACGGATGAGGATGCTGTGGTGGATGGAAAGAAGGTGTATATCGTGCGTCCGTGTATGATTCACGGTCCTGGCAAAAAGGGTAATCTGAACTTGCTGTATGGTGTAGAGGTGTAACTTGGCCGTTTGGTGCCTTCGAGAACAGACGTTCGTTTACGAGCATCTGAAACCTGCGGGAGGTGATCAAGGGCTTGCTGACCAAGGATGCTCCCAGCGGCATCCATCATAGGGGGGATATTCACCAGCGAACTGATGGAGGGGATATGCGGTGCCTTGGGCAGGAAGGCGCAGATCTGGCGGTTGCCGGAGGGGCTGATGCTCTTTGCTTCGCGAGTGGGCGACTGGCTCCACCTGCCCCTGAACAGTTTACGAATGCAGAAGTTGACTGAAAACTATGTGGTGTCCAATGCTAAGATCAAGGCGGCTTTGGGGCTGGATGAAGGCAATGCCAGAATAGGTAATAATACCATTCCACAAAAAGGCCGCAGATAACCTTTAGCCATACTCCAGGCTCGCTCTAAGCATACTCTAAGCTGCTTCTAGCCATACTCTAGGCTCGCTCCAGGCTTACTTGGTGAGTATGGGTAGAGTATGGGTGAGGGGAGAGAGATGAGAGGGGAATCCCCGCTTCAGCCCAATGGCCGCTGGCGCGTCCATCCGGCTTCCACTCTGCACAGCAAGACAGTGGCCGGCAGAGCCGCCCACAGACTTGCTCAAGGCCTCCGCACGGAACGATATTTGGAGCAAGACTGACGTCCTCTTTGAAGAAAAGGTTATTAAGAATAATTGAAATAAACTTAGCGATTGCGGATAATCTTCCTGAGAATCGTTATATTTGTAGAATGAGATAATATGATTAGTATGAGGCATCTTATCATACGCAATATTGGTCCTATTAAGGAAGCAGAGATTGAACTTAAACGTTTTAATTTCATTATTGGACCTCAAAGCAGTGGTAAAAGTACCATTGCAAAGATATTGAGTACCTGTAGCTGGGTGGAGAAAGAGGTGGCAACAACGATGGATGAACACGCTGTTGCTAATGTGGGTGCATTCCGTGCCTTAATGGAGGAATTCCACAAGATGAAGGATTATTTTGATGAGAATGCTGAGATTCTTTACGAAACGGAAGTCATCAGAATCTACTTAAAAGGAGATATTTTTGACGTGAAACTCAAAAACCAAGAGCAATATCATAGAGAGAAGATATGCTATATCCCTTCAGAGCGAAACTCTGTCACGCTTCCTGAGCTTCAAGGGTTTGAATTCGGTCAAACAAATCTTAGAAGTTTTCTCTTCGATTGGTTCAATGCCCGTGAGTTTTACGGAAAGGACAATAAAACCGACATTCTCAATTTGGGAGTTAGGTATTTTTATGATCCCAATGAACAAAAGTATAAAGACCGCATCGAACATATTAATGGGAAAACATACCAGATTCCATTAAGCAGTGCATCCAGTGGTTTGCAATCGGTTGTCCCGCTGCAAATCATGCTGCAGTATTATTCGAGTCAGTACTTTGAAACATTCGCGAACAAAACGTCTTTTGATTCTGATGCCAAAATAAGGATGATTCAAGCGCGTGTGATTGACAAGTATGTGTTAAGTACGTTATATCCTGGTTTTAATCCTGATGATCGTAGGCGTTTAATCGCAGAAGTTAACGACAGGATTCATCGTGTGGATCCAGAGGCACGTAGATTACTCAATTTATATCAGAAGGAGTCTGACCGTTTGACTGTGCCTGTTCGTACTTCTTATATTGTGGAAGAGCCCGAGCAGAATCTCTATCCCTTCACTCAAATTGACTTGCTTGAAGCGATTGTATATCTTTGCTCTGTTGATAAGCAGCATAAGTGCACGATTACCACACATAGTCCGTTTATTCTGAACTACCTGAATGTTTTGATTGAACGTTACAATCGAGGCCTTAATGATAGAGTCAATATTAATCCTGATGAGTTGGGCGTGTTTAGCACGAATGACGGAAGACTGATTGATATTATGCAGGTGAACGCAAAAACTGGAGAAAAGAGTGTGAACGCTGAGGATTTGGTTGAAGCGATGCGTTATATGCACCAAGAGTATCGTGAGATTAAGAAGAAGTAGCTGGTATGTTGAAGGAGTTGTTTGAAGCTCATTTCTACAGGACATTCCGCAAGGTAGAGAATAAAGTCTTGATGCTGGATGAGCGTACAGTGAGTGGGGATTTTTCACTTTTGGATTCGATTGCTTGTCAGGGCTGTAAATATGTGTGTGACGTTGATCCTGCAGCCAGAGAGCAACTGAAAGTTCATAGTGAACAACCTGTATACACTTTGAACATTAACCAGGTCTTTAGTTTCGTTAGTGATGCGGAAGAGGTAGGAGAGATATGTGACTATATGATTGAAGGTGATAAATCTTCTACTTTGGTTGAGATGACATGCTCAACAACCGATTATGTAAAAGACAAACGTCAAAAAGCTCGGCGTCAGTTGCACAACACATTAGTGCTATTATTCGCGAATCCCATCATTGGAGAGCATATTAGTAATAAACTTCTTCGTTATGCTGTTTTTTCATGGAAAGAAACTTTCCCAGAGAGTGAAGAAATGGACAGTGTAGAGAGAAGTATGATGGAGATGACCTTGATGACAGATGAGGTGTATTCTCCAGACAATGAATCTAACTTCTCTTACGGCTTCAAGTTAAGAGAGATTCGTTATCCTGATGTCTTAATCTGCGCGTAGTTGTTTCATTTTTATTCTTTCAGAGAGCCCCGGAAGTAGCATCTGGTATAAAGGTGCTTAGAGTTCGCTACTTCAGCCCAATGGCCGCTGGCGCGCCCATCCGGCTTCCGCTCCCCACAGCAAGACTGTGGCCTGTACAGCCGCCCACAGACTTGCTCAAGGCCTTCACACAAGAGCGGGAGGGAAAGAGAGGCGGGCGACTGAAAAGGGGCCTGTCTCTGCGCGGAGTGGAAGGCTCTAATGGCTGCAAGCCATTTGTGCCTGGAACGGTCCAGAGTGATCCAGAGTCCCTGCCAAATAGCAAGGAGTCGGCAAGGAGTTAGGCGTGGATTATCGTGTACTTGAAAGGATAGGAGATTTCTGTCAGGAGGCTCGTTCTTTGTCAGAGATTGCTGAGCATCTGGGCTTAGGCGACCGTTATAAAATGAAGAAGAAGTATATAGACCCGATTTTGGGCAAATATATAGAAATGACAATTCCGGATGCTCCTAATAGTAAGTTGCAAAAGTATATTCTGACAGATGCAGGGAGAGAGCTTGGCAAAATCAAACATTGATAGAGCATAGGAACTCGGATAAGACGGGTGTGTATTATGTGAAGTGAGATGGAGGGGACAGGCCAGCCTGTACCGGAGTATCGGCAGAATGAGTTTATGGTGTATGCCACGATTAGGCAGCATGGGGATGCGGTGACTACGGAAAAGACTACGGAAAAGACTACGGAAAAAGATGAGGGTGTAAATGGTCAATTAAATGATAGCCAGAAAGAGACCTTTGAGTTTATAAAGGCTCACGAGGGTTATAATACAACCAAAATAGCGGACGACCTTGGCAAACCATTCAGAACCATTGTTAAGCATATAAATGTGCTTCTTGAATTGAATATGATAGAGCGTCGTGGTAGTAAGAAGACAGGTGGATATTACGTAAAGAAATAAAACTATGAATATGTGGTTGACATATGGATTGGTAGCTGTGATTTTGGTCATTGCAGAACTGATATACTTCCGCATTGCGGATAAATGCAACATCATTGACAAACCGAATGAGAGGAGTTCGCACACAACCATTGTACTTCGTGGAGGCGGAATTATCTTCACGCTTTCGATGATTGCTTGGGCTGTCTTGATGGTAGCAATGGGGAAGGACATTGTGCCGTATCTGCCATTTCTGTGTGGTTTGATATTGGTGGCAGGAATCAGTTTTGTGGATGACATCCATTCACTGCCGGATTCGTTGAGAATGGCTGTTCAGATAGTATCCATCTTATTAATGTTTTGGTCGGTGGGACTGTACACGGTTATTAACCCGTGGTGGTTGATGGTGTTGATAGTGGTTATTACTCTATTCTTCTGTGTAGGGGCAACCAACTTTATCAACTTTATGGATGGGATAAACGGAATCACAGCAGCTTACTCGTTTGCAATGTTGCTGCCCATCCTGCTGCTGAACCGCGGGCTATCGTTTGTTGAAGAAAGCTATCTGCTTGTTGCCATTCTGGGAATTGTGGTGTTCAGCATTTTCAATTTCCGCCCCAAAGGAAAAGCAAAATGTTTTGCCGGTGATGTCGGCTCTATTGGTATAGCATTCATTATCCTGTTCGCTTTAGGAAGGTTGATGCTGGCTACCAAGGATGTAACGTATATCGTGTTCTTCTTGGTATATGGCATTGATGGCACATTGACCATCATCCACCGCATTATGCTGCACGAGAACTTGGGGCAGGCACA
>JAEEGJ010006037.1_pt1 | contig 36953 bp, 33 predicted proteins | sample 8958761 | NCBI WGS metagenome assembly JAEEGJ01 (sample SAMN16246546, study PRJNA631951) | gut metagenome | biome: gut microbiome; feature: rumen; material: RS-attached | host: Bos | place: Iran: Karaj | collected 2018-10
TTGAAATTGCCCATGGAATTACCCATGGCGTGGGCATATTCGCACATGATCAGAGGCCTGTCGGGATTGCTGAGGCTGTACTTCTCACACCAGTCGGGTGATGAGTACATCGGACAGATGATATCCGTGTTATGCTCCCTTTCGGCCCTCTCATACTGTACCGGACGGGACTGGTCGTGGGCCTTGATCCAGGCATAGCAAGCGTAGAAGTTGTCACCGTTTCCTGCCTCGTTGCCAAGGCTCCAGATTATAACACTCGGATGGTTGAAATCCCTTTGTACCATCCTGCTGTCGCGAGCCAGATGGGCAGCCTTGAAATCCTCCCTCTTTGCCAGGGTCCTGTCACCGTACCCCATTCCATGGGATTCGATATTGCCTTCGTCCACGACATACAGTCCGTACTTGTCGCACAGGGCGTACCACTTAGGGTCGTTGGGATAGTGGCAGGTACGCACCGCATTGATATTCAGTTCCTTCATTATACGGATATCCCTTATCATATCCGCCTCCGACACCACATATCCCTTCTCCGCATTCATTTCATGCCTGTCAGCTCCCTTGATAAGGACCTGCTTCCCGTTTACCAGAAGCTTGGCGCCTTCCACCTTTACAGTCCTGAAACCGAAGTCTATGGAAGTACTCTCGAAGAAATTCTTCTTTTCATAGACGGAAAGCTTAAGAGTATACAGGTTAGGGGTTTCAGCGCTCCAGAGAGCCGGCTCCGAGACCCTGCCGGTAAACCTCACTTTCAACCTGGAAGGTACACCCTCTCCGGATGCAACCGGGAATCCTTCCTTGTTGAAAATCTTGTAGGCCACTTTGGTGATGCCTACGCTGACATCTGCCTTGATGGTATAAGAGCCATCCATATCGGCCACAATGTTGACGTCCTCGATCCTCTCCTTTTCCCTTGTATACACATAGACATCCCTGGCGATTCCTGAGAACCTCCAGAAATCCTGGTCCTCCAGATAGGAACCATCGCACCAGCGGAATATCTCCAGAGCTATAACGTTCTTGCCGGCCTTGACCTATTTAGCAATATCGAAACGCGCTTCCAGCTTGTTGTACTCGCTGTATCCCACGTTCTTGCCGTTGACCCACACCCTGACGTTCGACGTCGCGGAACCGATGTAGAGGCAGACCTGCTTCTTGAGCCAGGACTTGTCGATCTCGAATTCTCGGCGATACTGCCCGACATAGTTGTGCTCGGTGGCGGGATATGGAGGATTGTTCTCATAATGGCCTTTCCAGGCATATCCTATGTTCACATACAGCGGATCACCATAGCCATTCAGCTCCCACATGCCGGGCACGGGCATCCGGCCCCATGATGAATCGTCGAAGTCCACTTCCTCGAAACCACGTACACGACCTTCGATCGTTTCGTTCCAGTTGAACTTCCATACTCCGTTAAGGCTCAATGTCTGCTGCTGGTCCGTAACGAACGTGGCGCGCATGGGTAAGCGGTTCTCCTCGAACACGTTCGGATCCTGCCAAGGTTCCATCTTCTCTTTTTTCTGGGAAAATGCCGGCATAGACACGGCAAGGACTGTGATTATCAGGATTAGTCTTCTCATATGAAAAATGTATCAGATTCTACAAATATAATAAAAAAGAACTGTCGGGACAATGTGACATGATGGGTTTGGGCACTTCACAAAAAAAAGACACGGCAGAATCCGTGTCTTTTTGAGGTGCCTAGCGGAATCGAACCGCTGTCCCAGGTTTTGCAGACCTGTGCCTAACCGCTCGGCCAAAGCACCGTTATGGGATTGCAAATATACGAATATAATTTGATATTCAAAATATCAATTACTCTACATAAAGCAGGAGGCCTTTGAGGTATTCACCTTCGGGATGATAGATATTGACGGCATGGTCCGCAGGCTGGTTGAGCCTGTCCAGGATCCTGACCGAACGTCCCGTCTGCGCAGCTGCGGAGAATACTGCAAGGGCGAATGCTTCCTTGTCGACCACCTGCGAACAGCTGAAAGTGAACACGAGTCCACCCGGAGCGACCTTGGAGATTGCCGCCGCATTCAACCGCTGATATGCCCTCAGAGCATTGTTCAGGGCTCCCCTGTGCTTTGCGAATGCCGGAGGATCGACTATCATCAGGTCATACTTGTCTTCAGGGACATCCCTGAGGAAATCGATAGCATCGGCGCATATGTCTGAATGACGATCCTTGTCGAAACCGTTCAGTTCCATATTCCTTCCGACCATTTCCACAGCCTTCCTGGAACTGTCCACCGAATCCACTCTCAGGGCACCGTTGTTAAGGGCATAGACAGAAAAACCTCCGGTATAACAGAACAGGTTCAGGACGGTCCTTCCCTTCGAGCAGGAACCCACCAGAGCCCTGTTTTCCCTCTGGTCCAGGAAGAAACCCGTTTTCTGTCCTTCGGTCCAGTTGACAAGGAACCTGTTGCCGTTCTCGAGTACGACCTGCTCGTCATCCGAAAAACCGTCGGCCTTGAACAGGTATCCGTCGACCAGGTCCAGGCCGGCCTTGAAAGGAGCCGTCCCTGAACTCTTGTCATACACGGCCTTCAGACGGTCTCCGAAAACATTCCGGAGGGCATCGCAGATCGCTCCTTTCGCCCTGAACATACCGACCGAATGCGCCTGCATGACACAGACACCGTCATACCAGTCGATGATAAGGCCCGGAAGTCCGTCGCCTTCACCGTGGACCAGACGGAAGCAGTTTGTGAGGGGATTGGAAGCGAGACCGGCCGCTTCACGTACCTTGAGGGCACGGGAAATCATAGCAGTCCAGAAATCAGGTCCCAGGACATCCTCGCCGGAGAAACTGAGTACCCTTACCGCAATGGATCCTATCTGGTAATGGCCATATGCCAGGAAAGAGCCGTCATATGCGAATACTCCAACCACGTCACCCTCGGCAGGCTCCCCTACGACCTGGGCGATCGCACCTGAGAAAACCCACGGATGGAAGCGGCGCAGAGACTCCTCCCTACCCTTCTTTAATATTATCCTTGTCATTGTGTTCAGTGTATTTTGGAGGATTCGGCAGCATCTGCTCAGTTGTGAGCGGATTCTTCTCAGAAGCCATCAGCTTCAGGTACATCTCCCTGCACACCCAAGCATCCGTAGCAGCATAGGCCTGCTGGGCATCCGAAAGCTTATCGGCTTCCCAGTTTGAAAGCTGCTGCGTCTTGGATATCCTTATCCCGAGGATGATGGCGGCCATCTTCTTGACAGCCTTGTCCTTTATACCGTATTCCCAAACGATTTTCTGGAGGTCGACAAAACCCCTCGGAGGGAAGTCCTGATACTTTTCAAGGCCGCGTACGTCATCGTTTACGGCAGCTCCGACCTTGATTATCCCCTCGTCCGACAGGATGGCCCTCAATGCCTTCGGAACACCTCCCATCAGCTTGATCCTGAACAGGTATGCCTTATCCGGACCTGAAAGCTGCAGGAGAGACACCCCATAATGCGGCTGGCTTGAAGAGAAGCAAGGCCTCGACTCAGTGTCGAAACCAATGATCCTCTGCTTTTTAAGATAACGTACAGCTTTCAGGAAATCCAGTCCCGTGCTGTCAATCACCTTTATCTTGCCGGGAAAACCAGCCGGCTCGAGTTTTTCTATATCTTCTGGACTAACGCTTATTCTGTACATGCGAAACGTAAGTATTCGGGGCGATGACACCTACCGTGTCAGCAAAAGCCGCAGGCACCTTCCTGTCCTCGAACGGGACCGTCATAAAGGGAGGGAATATGTCATCAGGGACAGTCATCAGCAGCCTCGCGGCCGGATAGGAGATATTGTGGGTGAACAGATCCTTTTCCCTCATCAGCTTGTAGCAGGCAGTCGTAAAAGAAAATGCCGAATCAGCGGAATATATGACAGGCACGTCGCAGCCTATCTTCTCGAAGAAATCGCTTATGTCGTCACCGCCGTATTCAGCCATCTGCGGAGAGCAGATGATAAGCAGTTTGCACCTGCAAGCCGAGTCAAGGGCGGCCAGGGAATTCCTTACCGCCATCTCGCGCAGCATAAGCTTTCCCTCATCACTGATAAGACAGGAATCGTAAGGTGCGTTGGCATAGTCCAGGATGGAGACCACGGTCTCGCCGGAAAAGTCGGGCAGACCGTCGTGCACTTCCCGTGCGTCGACATTGTCATAGTCATCCACATTCAGCATCTTCTCACTGAGGGCGAGGCAATGACGGGGTTCTCCTATAAGAGCTATGACTCCGGACCTGTCTCCTGCGAGCTTTGCAATCCTCTGCAATCCCGGGAGTGAATCGGTCACGAGTTCATCCACGAACTGCAACGAATCGTAGCTGCTTTCGACCCGCCTGGAACAGGACACTGCCACGGACAGTGCGACCAGTAGGAGTATTTGAATAATCCTTTTCACGACGTTTGGAATGATGAATAATTACAAAGGTAGGAAAAACTTCCGTATCTTCGGTATAAGGAGACTGTGGATATATTCTTCCTCCATGAAATGACTGCCGTCATATACCGTCCAGGTACCTTCCCCGAAATACTTCTTCCACGAGCGGATCAGCACTACGCCGCTGCGCCTGAACTTGTCACGGGAACCGAAGAAGGCATAGAAACTGTCCTTGCTGCCATTCAGGGGTGTGTTCTGCAACGCATCCCTTTGAACAACCTTCCACTTGAGAAGGATCCTCCTGTCAAAATGAAGCACCTGCCTGTCACCTTTCTTGGGCTTGTAATACCAATCGAAGAAACGAGTAACTCCCGGAATCCAGGCCAGCACTGCCAGCACCCTGAAGAAATACGGAGCATTGAGTGAAGGAGAAACGAAAAGATGTGGATAACCTCTCAACGCGATGGCATGGGTCGCCCCCATGCTCTCCCCTATAACCAGGTCGGGACGGACCTCCGCCGCCCAGGACGAAATCTGTTCCCTGGCTTTCTCCGGGTCGAAATCATATGTACGTATGACGACCTCGTAACCGGGGCCGAGACTGTCCTTCAGGATGGACGGAATACGGCTGTCGCCTCCGCCACCCATTCCATGGACGTAAAGGATTACTTTACGGTCCTGCATGAGGCTGGGGCGAAAGCCAGATTGATGAGTATGTATCCTACAAAGGCTGCCAGTACTACCAGGGACCAGTTCAGACCCGCCAAGGCTGCCGCAACTGCGGCCAGCAACGCTATGCACAGGAACAATATCCTCTTGATGCCGTCGAGCCTGGACGCCTTGTTCCCTCCGCCGAATTTCATCGAGAACATCGGGACTTCGGAGACCAGCAGCAGGCTCAGCACCACGGCAAGAACGGGCAGGAAAACCGGCCCGGAGCACCACCCGGCAAGGAAACTGTCCGGAGCCACATGGACGTAATAAGCCAGTGAACCGCATACCATCGCAGCCGCCGGTGTAGGAAGTCCTATGAAACTCTCATGCTGACGTTCGTCGAGATTGAACTTGGCGAGCCTCAAGGCGGAAAATGCAGCCAGAACGATGGGGAAATATTTCAGGAAAACGATATCAGTCCCCCCCATCTGGTAAAGCATAAGCGATGGCAGTACTCCGAAACTGACCACATCGGCAAGGGAATCCAGTTCCTTCCCTATCCCGGATGAAGCCTTCAGCATCCTGGCGGCGAAACCGTCGAAGAAGTCGAAAACGGCTCCGGCGAGCATCAGCAGGAAACCGGTGTCAGGCCTGCCACGCAAGGTGAAAATCACCCCCATGACTCCGCAGAGGAGGTTCATGGAGGTGATAGAGTCTGGAATGTGCTTCCGGATATTCATTTATTTGATTCCGAGCTTCTTCTTGATGTCCTTGGAAAGAGCATCCTTGTGGACGACGATGTCAAGTGACTTGCCGGCGACATAGTTCTCAGAGGCATACCACAGGCCCTTGTACTTGCCGCTCTCGCCCCAAGAGTTCTTCACCATGTAATAGAGGGTACCGTTCTGGTCCTTTGCGATTCCGTAGATGTGCATTCCGTGGTCATCGGTAGTGGTCTGCTCATCGAAAGCCTTCTGGCGATACTCCTGGGTGGGAACGATCTCCTTGGGAATCTCAACCGCGGGTCTTGCACCCTGGGCCGGGGCATTGCCGAGAAGACGCTGCTGGTCGGTCTGGGGAATGGCAGCGGTGGCATCGATAAGGACGGCGACACCGTTCCTTCCGAATCCTCTCTCGCTCACGTCAGCACCCCAAGCTGCTGTGTAACCTTTCTCGACAGCGGTCTTTAGGATGTCCATGAACTCGTTGAGAGGGACATTGTAGGCGGTATCCCACCTCCAGTTGTCGCAAACCTCGATCGCGAACTTGGTATAGAACGGATGGTGGGTGAAGGATGTGATGGTCACGTAGTCGTCAGGAACGATTCCGAGTTCATCCCTATAGGTAGCAGGAGTATAGGTCTTGCCATTAACCTCGAAAGAGGTCGGGGGAACACCGAGGAAAGCGTCCACGATGGCGTCGAATCCGGCTTTCCAGTTCTCGGAGAGGGCGCCCCTGTTGGGCTTCTTGGCGATAGCCTGGACATAGGCCAGGGTAACAGCGTCGATCTCACCGTGGACAGGAAGCTCCTGCTTTCCGGGCATAGCCTGCTGAGGGACGATACCATAGTCCCTGATCACGTCCAGGACGTCATCGGCCTCGGAACCGGCACCGAAAGTAAGGTTTCCGTTGAGACGGACATATTTGTCAGCCCTGTCCTTGTAGGACTGCCCGACAACGAACATCTCGGAAAGGTCGGGATACTGGGCGGCATCCTTGATGCCTTTCAGCCTGATGACTTCCGACTCCAGGAAGGAAATCGCGGAGAAGCACCAGCAGGTACCGGAACTGTTCTGGTTCTTTACGGAGGTGATAGGATTCTCCTTGATGACCGTGAATTGATAATCGGGCTCGGGCATCTGCGGCCTGGGCTGCTGTGCAGAAAGCGCTGCGGGGAAAAGCGCTACCGCAAATGCGGCAATCAAAAGGTTCTTTTTCATTTTGTTTGAATATTGATAAGTGATTTAATAATTCTCTGCCTTTACACGGAAATAGCTCTGCGGATGGTTGCAGACCGGGCATACTTCCGGAGCTTTCTTTCCGATCACGATATGGCCGCAGTTGGAGCACTCCCAGATAGCATCCTCGTCACGTGAGAACACCACTGCATCGTTTATGTTCTTCAAAAGCTTGCGGTAACGCTCCTCATGGGTCTTCTCGATGGCTCCGACACCCTCGAAAAGGTCGGCGATGCTGTCGAATCCTTCCTCCCTTGCGGTGCGGGCGAACTCGGCATACATGTCGGTCCACTCGAAGTTTTCGCCATCGGCAGCGTCGGCAAGATTTGCCACGGTCGTAGGGATACCGCCGTCGTGGAGAAGCTTGAACCAGATCTTGGCGTGTTCCTTCTCATTCTTGGCGGTCTCCTCGAAAATGTTGCTAATCTGGACATATCCGTCCTTCTTGGCCTTGGAGGCGTAATACAGATACTTGGTGTGGGCCTGGCTCTCTCCGGCAAACGCGGTGCGCAGGTTCTGCTCTGTCTTTGATCCTTTCAGTTCCATATCGATAAAAATATTTATTCAGCAAATGCGCCAAACGCAAATGTAATAAAAAATAACTACTTTTACTGGCTTTCTGGAAAGAATATGGCATCCCGGAAAAGAAAGAAGAAAAGCAGGAAAGCCATGGCCAATCCTTGGGCCGTGGCTGCGTTGGCGGCTCTGCTGATTGCCGCAGTCTTCCTTGCTTTCCACGAATGGGGCTCGGGGCCGCAGCCGGAAAAGGGTGCAAAGGTCCCTCCCGGTATATGGAGATACGGGATCGACATCTCCCACAACAACCAGGGAAAGATCATCTGGGACTCCCTGTATGTCATGACTGACTCCAGAGGCAGGACAGTCAGGGACCCGGGACTTGCGAGGGACATCAAGCCAGTCAGTTTCGTTTTCATCAAGGCCACTGAAGGAGCCTCCTTCAAGGACAGCGATTTCAAGCAGAATTGGAAGGATGCCGGCAAGACGGACCTGAGGAGAGGGGCGTACCATTTCTTCAGGAGCTCCAAGGATGGTGAGGTCCAGGCAAGGAACTTCATCTCTTCGGTCGGCGACTTGAGGTTCAAGGACCTTCCCCCTGTCCTGGACATAGAGACGATCCATAAAGGCTGCACGAAAAAGCTTCTGAATGAAAGGGCCCTGCAATGGCTGAAAGCCGTGGAAAAGCGGTATGGAAGGAAACCTATAGTCTATGCCAGTTCATCTTTCATACTGGACAATCTCGATGAACGGATAACCGGCAACTACCCTGTCTGGGTAGCCCATTACGAGAAAGACCGTCCGTCCTATGAAGGATGGACGTGGTGGCAGTTCACCGACAGGGCTGTCGTGAAAGGTGTCCCGGGCCTGGTGGACCTGAGCGTGATGCGCGTTGACTAGTTTCCTGATGGGACGAAACCGGAATCCCATCTGTAGAGCCTGGCGCGGCAATACTGATTGCCCTTGTCATTCCTGCCGTTCTCCGAAATATAGAACCTCCCGTCGCCTAGCGGAGCTACACCGGTGGAACCGTACTTGAAGAAGATTCCGGAAACAGGATTCTCCCAGGAACCTACGACACGATGCCTTGAAGTGTCGTACCACACCCCCGGAAGCCCTCTCTTCACAGGCTTCCTGGAAACATCGATGATGAAAGTGTCATAGTTGCTGAACTGCTCCTTGGAGCCCTTATAGACGAAAAGGAACATCTTCCCGAGACTCCGGTCGTACGCCATGTTCTGTACGCCCCAGTTCGTGTTGCCGGTATATACGAAATACTTGTCAAGAGGCTTCGAAGGTCCCTCGGAATAGAATTCCCCGAACCGGACCTTTCCGGCGTGCTTGTTCAGGTCTTCGAAACCGTACCGCAGCAGGACCTGGCTGTCATTGTCGCTCCTTGTCCTGTCCCCGTATACTCCGTAAGCCACATACAGATAATCCCTTCCGCCCTTCTTCCCCAGCTTGGGAGCGATGGCGACACCGTCTATCCCGGAACATCCGTAATAGTGCTCGAATTCCTTCCCGTCCGGACCGGTTCCTCCCAGGTGATAGTCCTTGGTCGCCTCCCTGACGCAGACTATCTTGAAAGCTTCGTTGTCCTCGGAGTCCATCCCTATGGAATCTATCCTGTCCACATCGATGATGGCTATGTAGAACATCGACCGGCCCTTTGCGAAGTCGGACAGGCCCTGGCCGATGACATCATCCTTGCATTCCAGGGATGCGTACACCTTCCTGTCGGCCTTGTTGAAAGTCATGGCTCCCAGATGGCCCTGGATATGCTCCACGGTACCGAGAACCTTTCCCTGCAGATCCGTCTTGACGAAGGAAGTCGTGAATGAAAAGTACATGCATCCAGCATCCCCGTCATAGGCTATACCCTGGACGTGATGGCTTCCACCCTCCGCATATACTTCCGGCGGAAGGACCTGCGCGGAAACTCTGCTCCCGCCAATAAACAACCCTGATGCAAGTATCAGGACAAGGAATAACAACCTTTTCATTTTCAACTATTTCCAAGTTCCTCAATCATCGCCCTTGCAACCTTTGCCGAGGCACCGGCGCCACCGAGTGAATCACGTATTTCACGGTAACCTTCAAGCATCATCTCCTTGTAATCGACATCCTCCAGCAACCTCCTGACCTCATAGAGCACATTCTCAGGAGTGAAGTAATCCTGGAGTAACTCCCTGAAGCAGGTCCTGTCCAGGATCAGGTTCCCGAGGCTTATGAACCGGGTCCTGATTATGGATCGGGCGATATAATAATTGACTGGAGCAGTCCTGTAAGCCACCACCTGGGGAGTCCCGATAAGGGCGCATTCGAGTGATGCCGTACCGGAATTGACTACGGCCGCCAGGGAATGCCTCATGACTCCATAGCTGTTACCTGAGACCACCCTGACATAATCCCGGCCACCGATGTATCCGGAATAATCCTCCTCCGTCCTTGCGGGCGCTGCCGCAACGACGAAAAGGAAGTCCGAGTATTCCTTCATGGCATTCATCCTGTCGGCGAATTCCATGAAAACGGGCATCATCGAGGATATCTCCCCTGTCCGGGAGCCCGCCAGAAGGGCGACCATGGGCCTGTCAGGCAAACCGGTGTTCTCAAGGAACGCTTCCCTGCCCTGCCTGAGTGCCTCGGACCCGTCCACCGCATCGACCAGAGGATTGCCTTTGTATACGAAATCAACCCCCTTGCGGGTGAAATAAGGTATCTCGAATGGGAATACGATGAACAGTTTATCGACATACGCCTTAAGCTTCCGGACCCGGTTCTCCCTGGACGCCCAGACCTTCGGCGCGATGTAATAAAAGACCTTGAACCCGGCCTTGTGGACTGCCTCGGCAACCCTGAAATTGAAGCCCGGATAGTCGATCAGGATCACCACATCAGGGCACCATGATATGACATCGGAAATGCAGCGGGAGAGCCTCTTCGAGAATTTCCGGGGATGAAGGAGTACCTGGGTGAAACCCATGACAGCCCCTTCCCTGTAGTCCTCTACCTTTGTTCCGCCCACGGATTCCATCTGCCCGCCTCCCCAGAAACGGATATCGGCATCCGGATCCTCAGCATAGATGCCCCGCATCAGGTTGGAGCCGTGAAGGTCACCTGATGCCTCTCCAGCTATGATGTAATATTTCGACATCAGAAATCGCTGTCCATGATGCCGGAAAGCCTCTTGACCTCCTCGTGGTCGGTACGGTCAAACGTCTGGGGGGTAATGGATATGAACCCGTCGTCAACCGCGTGATGGTCGGCCTTACGGTCATCCTTAGGAGTCCCATCCACGAAGCGTCCACGCATCACGAACATGCTTTCACCTTCTTCGGCCTGCGCCGTGCCACCCGGGACCATCCAGGGCTCGAATTCCTCCACCCAGTATCCATAGCCCTCGTTGCAGACCCTTATTCCGCAGACCGGGACATCCGTCGGTGGAAAGTTTATGTTGTAGGAAATGCCTTTACGTTCAGGAAGATTCTTCATCAGTTTCTCGAATATGGCGGGGAAATAACGTCTCACCTTCGAGAAATTGGCATCGTCGTCATATTCACAAAGCGAGACACCGATCGCAGGGATACCGTTGATGGCAGCCTCCTCCGCAGCACCCATGGTACCCGAATAGTTCGTAGCCACGGATGCGTTCGACCCGTGATTGATGCCGCAAAGTACCAGGTCGCATTTCCTGTCGGGGAATATCTTGTCCAGGGCGAACTTGACACAACTGGCAGGGGAAGCATCGAGGTAGGTCCATGTGACCCCCTTTTCTTTCCTGATCTTCTTGTAGGCGATCAGCTTGCTGCCGATCGTTACAGCCGTCGACATGCCGGACTGGTGGTTCTTGGGTGCGACCACGGTAATAGTGCCATAGGGACGCATCATTTCGACAAGCTCGCGGAGTCCCTTTGCGTTGTAGCTGTCGTCGTTAGTTATCAATATGTTGAAATCGGAAGGCATATTCATTTTTTTGGTATACAAATATACTGTTTTTCCGCTTTTTTTGGTAATTTTGCATCCCGTATAAAAGGCAAAGTATTTGAACAACTTAATTAATATTATTTCAAAATGGTAAAACTTGGTATTAACGGATTCGGCCGCATCGGCCGTATGGTTTTCCGTGCAGCAGTTGAAAATTTCCCTAACGACATCGAAGTAGTCGGTATCAACGACCTTCTCGATCCCGAGTATCTTGCTTACATGCTCACATATGACTCAGTCCATGGCAAGTTCCAGGGCGAAGTCAAGGTTGAGGACGGCAATCTTGTTGTCAACGGCAAGAAGATCCGCGTCACCGCCGAGATGGATCCTGCAAACCTCAAGTGGAACGAGGTCGGTGCCGAGGTCGTCGTCGAGTCGACCGGTTTCTTCCTCACCGACGAGACCGCTCGCAAACACATCCAGGCCGGTGCCAAGAAGGTCATCATGTCCGCTCCTTCAAAGGATGCCACCCCTATGTTCGTCTATGGTGTGAACCACGAGACCTACGCCGGACAGGACATCATCTCCAACGCTTCCTGCACCACCAACTGCCTCGCCCCCATCTCCAAGGTACTGAACGACAAGTTCGGAATCAAGAGGGGCCTCATGACCACCGTTCACGCTGCTACAGCTACCCAGAAGACCGTTGACGGTCCTTCCAAGAAGGATTGGAGAGGCGGCCGCGGTATCCTCGAGAACATCATCCCTTCATCCACCGGAGCAGCCAAGGCTGTCGGCAAGGTTCTTCCTGAACTCAACGGCAAGCTCACCGGCATGTCCCTCCGCGTTCCCACTTCCGACGTTTCCTTCGTCGACCTCACCTGCGAGCTCAACACTCCCGCTACCTACGATGAGATCTGCGCTGCAATGAAGGAAGCTTCCGAAGGCGAACTCAAGGGTATCCTCGGTTACACCGACGAGGCTGTCGTTTCCACCGACTTCCGCAACGACGCCCGCACTTCCATCTTCGATGTCAAGGCCGGTATCCAGCTCGATCCTACTTTCGTAAAGGTCTGCGCTTGGTATGACAACGAATGGGGTTATTCCAACAAAGTGCTTGAAATGGCGCGCGTTATTACAAAATAATTTTTATATTTGCGAAAGCGAGGCCAGGCCTTCGGGCTTGGCCTTTTTTGAAATCAGGAAACGATCCATTAACAACTAATTATTTTCAGATCATGAAAAAAGTCATTTTGAGCTTCATGTGCGTTATGATGGTCTTCTCCGGCTGCAGCAACATGTCCAAGACCGGCAAGGGAACCCTCATCGGATCCGGAGCAGGTGCCGCTATCGGTGCCGGACTCGGAGCTATCATCGGTAAGGATGGCAAGGGTGCCGCCATCGGCGCTGCCATCGGTACTGCAGTAGGTGCTGGAGCAGGTGCCGTCATCGGTAAGAAGATGGACAAGAAGGCCGAGGAACTCAAGGCCCTCGAGAACGCCCAGATCGAGACAGTCGAGGACCAGAACGGCCTCGAGGCTATCAAGGTTACCTTCAACAGCGGTATCCTCTTCGACACCAACAAGGCTGACCTCAAGCAGGCATCCAAGAACGAGCTTTCACAGTTCGCGACCAAGATGTCCGACATGGTCGACACCGACATCACGATCTACGGTCACACCGACAACACCGGTTCCGACGCTGTCAACGAGCGCCTTTCCAATGAAAGGGCCCAGAGTGTCGCCAACTACCTGAAGAACTGCGGAATCGCTTCTTCACGTATGACCACCGAGGGCAAGTCCTATTCCATGCCTGTCGCTGACAATGCGACCAAGGAAGGAAGGGCCCAGAACCGCCGTGTCGAGATCTACATCACCGCAAACCAGAAGATGATCGAGGCTGCTGAGAACGGAACCCTCGACTAGTTCATCCTATTTGAAAATGAAAAAGAGTGGCCATATGGTCACTCTTTTTTATTATCGATAAATCCTCGGACCGAAGATGGCCGTGCCGATTCGTACGATCGTTGCGCCGTGGCGGACCGCCAGAGGCCAGTCATGGGACATGCCGATGGAGAGTTCCGTAAAATCCGGCAACGCGAACCTGTCGTCAAGGTGCTTTTTGAAAGCCTCGATGCGAACGAAATCAGCCTCGACGGCCGCTTCGTCATCGGTATTGGTCGCCATTCCCATCAGACCGCGGAAACGGATATGGGGATACGGTCCTTCGGCCCCTTCGGCAAGCTCAGGGACCGGAGTAAGGATTTCTTCGATCTCCGCCTCGGTGAAGCCGCCCTTTGTCTCCTCCGCACCGAGATGCAGTTCAAGCAGCACATCGATGACCTTGCCGTGCTCACTTCCCCACTTCTCCACGGCATCCAGCAGATGCCTTGAATCGATGGACTCGACCAGCGAAGCATAGGGCAGTACCATTTTGAGTTTATTGGTCTGAAGATGGCCGATGAAATGCCATTCTATATCCTCTGGAAGCTGGACGGCCTTGGCTGCGAATTCCTGGGGACGGTTCTCTCCGAACCTCCTCTGCCCGGCCCTGTATGCCTCGAGGATATCCTCGCATGGGTGGAATTTGGAAACTGCCACCAGTTTGACTTCTGGCGGCAGTTCCTTATAGATCCTTCTGAGATTATCTTCTACCATTCTTTCTGGCCTGTTCCTTCTGCATCTGGGCCTGCATCCTCTGGGCCTCTTCCAGACGCTGCTGCCACTTGCTCTTCGGTTGCTTCTTTCCCTCGGTAGCTTTCAGGCGGGCCTGTATCTCCTCGGGGTGAACGAACCACTTCTTGATCACCCAGGTCTCCAGCATCGTGATGAGGTTGGAAAGCAGGTAATAATAGCTGAGTCCGGAAGACAGGCTGTTACAGATGAAATACATCATGATCGGCATCATCCAGACGCTCATGAAACGCATCGAAGCCATCTGGGGATCGTTCGCACCCGGCTGGGAGGCTGTCGTAAGCTTCGAATAGAAGAACATGGAGATAGCCATCAGCAACGCAAACAGGGAAATATGGTCTCCGAGGAGAGGCACCCTTGTCCCGAAATTGACTATCGAGTCATACGCGCTGAGGTCCTCCGCCCAAAGGAAAGGCTGCTGCCTCAACTCGATGGACGCAGGGAAGAAGCGGAACATCGCCCATAGGATCGGGAACTGGAGCAGCATGGGAAGGCAACCTCCCATAGGGCTTATCCCGGCCCTCTTGTAAAGGTCCATCTGCGCCTGCTGCTTCTTCATCGCATCCTCCTGCCTGGGATACTTTTCGCTTAACTTGTCTATCTCAGGCTTGATGGCCTGCATCTTTGCGGAAGACGAGTACGACTTGAAGGCGAAGGGGAACACCACTATCTTGATCAGGATCGTCATTATAAGGATGATGATTCCAAAGTTGGAAATGAACCTCCTGAGCAAATCGAAAGTGGGGATGATCACGTATTTCGTGAACAGGCCGACCACGCTTCCGCCCAGAGGGATCATCCTCTCATATTTCTGATCGTATGACTTGAGGGTCTTGTAGTGGTTGGGCCCGAAATAGAATTCGAAAGGAACCACTGTTTCATGCTGCCCGGGCTGGAAATCGGTCCTTACCTTGGCCTGGCAGGTCATAAGGTTATGGGACTCATCCTCTTCCGGGAAGAACTGGATGTCGAAGTCGGCTGAAGCATACTCCTTCTCCGCCCTGAATATCGCAGAGAAGAACTGCTGCTGGAAGGCGAACCACGAAACCTTGTTGTCCACCCTCTTGCTGGAATTGCGGGAGCGCCCCATGTCCGCCGGCTTCTTCTCACCTGAGAAGTAATAGTTCAGCTTCGAATACTGGCTCTCGTTCTTGTAGCCCTTTTCCATCCTCGGGATAGTCATGGAATAATCCATATCCAGAGAGAAGACGTTCTTAGGGATCACATTCTCCATTCCGACGAACGAAAGAGCATTCTTGACTATGTATTCACCTTCCCTGATCGAATACCTCTGCTCGATGTATCCACCGCCGGAGAAAGGCAGACGCATGACAACTGAAGTGTCGGTCTGCTCAGCCAGGGTGAAATTGAAGTCGGAAGTGTTGATCATCTCGCCGGCATAGACCTGGATGCCAAGCTGGCTCATCCCGGGCTTGAAGAGATAGAGGTCATCTCCCCCATAGGTCTTGTAATCCTTGAGCCTGGCCGAATATGGCTGGGCACCCTTGGTCGTGAACGCGACCTCGAACTTGTCGTTGGAAAGGGTAACCACCTGGCCTTCACCGGAATGCGAAGCAGCAAGCAGGGAGTCCTTGTATATCGCGACGGGTCCGGCTTCCGAAATGACCGTTTCATGGCCTTCGGATCCGGCGACGGCACGGATGGAATCACGGACAACAGCCTCCGCAGCAGCGATTGAATCGGCACGGAACCTTTCGACCGCGGCTATGGAGTCCAATTGTGCCTGGTAGGCAGCCTGTTTCTGATACTGTTTGTTCTGATAGAAGGTAAAGCCGAACAGGAGCAATCCCATCAGGACAATACCGATGATTGAATTCTTATCCATTACTTACTTCTCTTCTTCGCCCTCCTGAGCCTTCAAGATCTTGGCTTCAAGTTCCTTGAGTTCCTGCTTGGCCGCATCGATGCGCTCCTGCATCTGCTTGATGAGCGGTTCGGAATTCTTAGAAGCGGAGAAGAATCCTATGTTGTTTTCATAAGTTACGATGTCTTGCTGGAGCTTGTTGTATTCCTGCACAAGGCGGTCCTTCTCGCTCATAGGCTTCCTGGACTGGGCTGCACCGCGGCCTTCCGTCCTCGGTCTCCTTGTGGAGAAATCAGGGAACTTGGCATTGAGCGCCTCGGAATACGCTTTCTGGATGTTCTCCTTTTCCTTGTAAGGGACGAAGCCTATGGCACGCCACCTTTCGGAGAACTCCTGTGCTGCAGCCTGGTCGGCGGCGGCATCCTTGGGCTCATAGGCATTGATCTCCTCGATCAGGGCCTTCTTGGCCTTCAGATTCGAATAATAGTCATTCTCGGGCTTGGAATTCTTGTCACGCTCGTCGAAGAAGGCATCGCAAGCGGCGCGGAACCTCTTCCAGAGCTGCTCGGACTTCTTGCGGGGAACCGCTCCGATCTCCTTCCATTCCTTCTGCAAGGCGATGAGAGCCTCGGAGGTCTTCTTCCACTCCTTGCTGTCCTTGAGAGCCTCAGCCTTCTCGATGAGGGCGATCTTCTTCTCCATGTTCTCGTTCATGGAATCCTTGAACTGGGAATAGTACTCCCTCTTGCGGGCGAAGAACTTGTCGCAGGCGGCACGGAAACGGTCGTAAATCTTCTGGTTCTCCTTCTTGGTGGCGAAACCGATTGTCCTCCACTTCTTCTGGATATCCTCGATCTGGGAGGAGAGCTGGTTCCACTCGTTGGAGGACTTGACTTCCTTCTCTGCTATGGCCTCTACAGCCTCGCATAGCTTGGCCTTTTCCTCAAGGTTCTCCTGCTGCTTTTCCTTCTGGCCTTCGAAATATGCCTGATACTTCTTATTGATTACCGCAGTGGCAGCCTTGAAACGGTCCCAAATGGAATCACGGAACTCCTTGGCGACAGGGCCGAATTCCTTCCACTGCTCATGCAGTTTCTGAAGTTCGCGGAAAGCCTCCACGACATTCTCATTCTCGGCGAGTTTCTCGGCAGCCTCGCAGAATTCCTGCTTGGCTTCGAGGTTCTTCTTGAAATCAAGGTCACGGAGATCCCTGTTGATCTTGACCATATCATAGAACTTCTCGACATAGAACTGATAGGTATCGTTAAGGTCACGGAACTTGGTTGCCGGGACGGGACCTATCTCCTTCCAGCGGTTCTGGAGCTCCCTGAAGGCGGGGAAAGTGGAGCTGATGTCCTCCTGCTTCTCGACGAGGGTCTTGAGGTCCTCTATGACGGCCTGCTTCTTGACATAGTTGTCTTCCCTCTGGGCATCCTGCTGCCTGTTATATTCGGCACGCTCCCTCTTGTAATTGGCATAGACACCTTTGAAAGCGGCTTCCATTGCCTCGAAAGGATTGTCCTTAACTTCAGCCACAGGGGCCTGGACAACCTCTTCGATCACATCCTCGCGTGATGAAGGTTCATCAACCTTGGACCCGAGGCCGGCGTCAGCCTTCTCCTTGGATAGCCTCTTGTAGAAAGCCGACTTGATAGCCTCGGCTTCCTTATATCTTCTCATTCTGTTTTCGTCCTGGGAAAGCTTGTCGAACAAATCGGACAACTCGGCCAACGACAGTGTTGCGAGGTCAACCCGGGTCTCTTCCTGAACTTCTTCCCGGGCCTCTTCCACGGCCTCTTCTGCAACGGCTTCTTCTGCAACGGCTTCGACCGCTTCTGCAGCCGTTTCAACAACTTCTTCGACAATCTTCGGAGTTTCCTCTACATCTGGGGTAACGTTTACCTCAGGTATTTTCTCTTCACTCATAAAATAAATCCTTTTGAAGGTTTCACAAAACTGCAATCATAATATGCAGTTTACAAATATACCTAAAAAAAACTTATTTTTGCAACAGTATTATTCTGCCTATGCGTATTGATATCCTTACCGTCGTCCCGGAACTGCTGGACAGTCCCCTGAGCCATTCCATCGTGGGTCGCGCGATCAAGAAAGGGCTTGTCGAAATCAAGGTCCACAACCTTCGGAAATACGGCATCGGCCCACGCGCCAATGTCGATGACTATTGCTATGGCGGAGACGCCGGAATGGTCATGATGATCGAGCCCGTGGACAGGATGATCGCCGAACTGAAATCCGAAAGGGGCTACGACGAAGTCATCTACATGTCCCCGGACGGAGAGACCCTGACACAGGGCATCTCCAACGAGCTCTCCCTCAAGGAGAATATCATAATCCTTTGCGGCCACTACAAGGGTATCGACCACAGGATCAGGGAGCATCTGGTCACCCGGGAGATCTCGGTCGGGGATTATGTCGTGAGCGGTGGGGAGATTCCTGCTGCGCTCCTGGCCGATTCGATAGTCAGGCTTATTCCCGGTGCACTTACCGACGAGACCTCGGCTCTCAGCGACAGTTTCCAGGACGGACTCCTGTCCCCTCCCGTCTATACCCGCCCGGCCGAATACAAAGGGTGGAAGGTACCGGGTGTCCTCCTGAGCGGCAATCCAAAGCTGATCCAGGCATGGCAGGACGAGCAGGCGCTGGAAAGGACCAGGGCGCTCCGGCCGGGACTGCTGGAAAAGACCGGCAAATAGCCGGATTTTTCGACAAATCCCTTGTTTTAAACGTTTTTTTGACTATTTTTGTCCTAGGAATAACTCTAACGACATAATTTTTCGTCTAAATTACGGATACACTACTTACTAACGTTGCAGGCCCGCGGAATCGCAGGCCTGCAGTCGTTATTTCCAAATATGTCAGCTTAGTGCCCGCCCGTGGCAGAACCGGTAGGACAAACCGCTTCCACAGGGACACAGTTCGTCAGGTGCGGCCGGAGGGACGTACAGCCCCATCAGAGGATTCTTCCTGATCATGGCCCTGACCGGATCCTCTTCCGACTGGAGGATAACCTTCAGGCAATTGGCCTCGTTGGCTGAATATCCCTGCAGGAGCCACTTGGGAAGGCTGTTGGCATAGGCTGCCACTACCTCCATGCAGGCATCATAGTCCTCGAAGGTATCGATCTTGTCCTGCATCCTCGTGACGCACGAGAATATCGCCTCGGTGGCATCATCGCCTCCGGTCATCTGTGCGTTCATCCAGATATCATGTTCCTCGAGGATCAGGTCGTTCCCGGAATAGCCCAGGTTGTCGAGCATCTCGACCAAACGCCTGCCCTCCTCCGTTCCGAGTCCGAACACGAAATCAGGGGAACCTTTCCCGGCCTCCAGGGCTTCCTCGGGTGAAAAATGGCGCAGTCCGGCGACCGAAGGGAATTCCTTGCGGCCGGAAACGATGGCCTCGGGATTGAATATGCTGGGGGCACATACATACGGCTCCCCGCCTATGTCGAACCGGCACAGTTTCAGCACCGGGCTCAAGGAAAGGCGCAGGGTGAACTCCTCCACGCTCCAACGGGCCGCCCAGTCGCAATAGTCGAGCATCTTGCCGAAGAACTCATCGGCGGTCAAGACACCATACAGGTTAAGATACCCCAGCGCCGCTCTCTCAAGTTCGAAAGAACCGTCAGACTCCCCCGTCTCAAGCACCTGGTCGATATGGGGAGATACGATATCGTACATTTCCTTAGGGATCCATACCTCCCTGAAGTTCTCGTCGGTAGTGTCGGATCCCAGCAGCTTGACGGTCTCCAGGACAGTCGGGAAGTCAGGATATTCAAGGTATAGCGGCACCTCGGGGCCGGCCTCCACCAGACGTTTGAGCAGCCTCAGATCCCTCTCCAGCATCTTTCCGAGCCATTCCCGGGGCTTCTCGACGATATAGGCTCCGAGCTTGTCCACGAATTCGCTCTTGCGCACACGGACAGGGAAATCCGCACCGAAATAATGACGGATATCTTCCAGCTCCACCTTGGGGAAACTGTCAAGGGCCGATATGATTATGCTCTTGCGCAACTTAGATGGTATACTTCTTCCAGAACTTGGTCATGTCCTCCAGAGTCTTTCCCTTGGTCTCGGGAACGAGTTTCCACACGAAGAGCGCAGCGATGAGGCAGATCACTCCGTAGAGCGCATATGCGAAGAAATGGCTCCAGTTGTACATCGGAACGAATGTACTGGACACTATGAAATTGAATATCCACTGGAATGCCACGGCGATGGCCGTAGCCTCCGAACGGATAGTGTTCGGGAAGAGCTCGGCAATATATACCCAGCAGATAGGACCCCAGCTGAACATGAAGCAGGCGCTGTAAAGCATTATGCTTATGACGGGGACGATCGCAGGAAGTGTCGTCACATTGCTGAGCGCCACTCCAAGTGCACCGAGGGCCATTCCGAGCGAACCGGTGATGAGAAGGGGTTTCCTTCCCAACTTCTCAACCGTGAACACGGCCACCAGGGTGAAACTGATATTGATCACACCCATGATTACGGTGAAGAGCATATTGTTGGATACACCCATCGACTCGAAAATCCTGGGAGCGAAATAAAGTACCGCGTTGATACCGATGATCTGCTGGAAAACGCTTAGCATGCAGCCGATGAAGACTACCATCAGGCCATAGGTAAGGATATTCTCCTTCTTCTCCACGAACGTATCCTTGATCTCAGAGATGATCTCCCTGGCCCTGGACTCGCCGTTGATGTTGGAAAGCACAGTCATGGCCTCGTCGTCACGGCCGTTGAGAACAAGGTATCTGGGAGTTTCGGGAACCAGAAGGATCAGCAGGGCGAAAAGGCCTGCGGGAACCGCTTCAGAGACGAACATGACCCTCCATCCGATGCTGTTGGTCCATTCCACCACTGCAGGATCGGAGGCGTGGGAACGGATGATCAGGTAGTTAACGAAATATACCACCAGCTGACCGAATATGATGGCGAACTGGTTCCAGGAAACAAGTTTACCCCTCTTGGACGCAGGGGCGACCTCCGCTATATACATAGGGCACAAAGCGGAAGCCAGACCGACTCCGATACCGCCCAATATCCGGTAACAGTTGAATGCAACCAGCAAGCCCTTGGTAGGGACACCTTTATGGAAGAAAAGGAACTCCGGATAATATGAGCCCAAAGCCGAAAGGAAGAACAGGATTCCGGCGATGAACAGAGTTTTCTTGCGGCCCATGCTGGATGCGAATACTCCGGAGATGAATGCTCCGATGATGCAGCCGATCAAGGCGCTTGAACTCGTGAAACCGTGGAGACCGTCGGTATAGTTGAAGTCCGACGCTCCCTTGAAGAATGCCTGCAAGCCCTTTTCAGCTCCGGAGATGACGGCGGTGTCATATCCGAAGAGCAGTCCCCCGATGACTGCCACCAGGACTATCGAAAAAAGATAGAGGGGGTTACCTTTCTGTCTGTACATATACTAGTTTACGGATTGTTCGGCAAAGATAATATTTTTATATTTGTGAAATGCAATTTCCACTCATCATGAAAAAGTTACTCCCCATCATCGCCTTGTTCGCCGTTATCACCAGCGTACAGGCACAGGAACTGGCAAATTTCTCCCGTGGTCCCAGACCCGTCATCTCTCCCGAAATACAGGGCGACAGCGTCACTTTCCGTCTTAAGGCAGATTATGCAACCGTAGTGAAACTCAGCGGCTCCTGGATGGCCAATCCATATGGAGGCACCATCGACATGACCCGCGGCGAGAACAATGTATGGTCCGTCAAGATTCCTCTCCCGAGGCCTGAAATCTACACTTACAACTTCGTGGTGGACGGAGTGTCCGTCAACGATCCCCAGAATGTAATGGTACAGCGTGACGGAACCCGTTATCTTCCAATGCTTTTCGTCCCCGGGGAGCGCTCCGAGAACTACGTCGAAGCAACCCAGCACGGAACCGTGAGCCATCCCTGGTACGACAGTAAGATCCTCGGCTACAGCCGTCGTCTTACCGTCTATACTCCTTACGGCTACGAAGCCAATCCCAAGAAGAAGTATCCCGTGCTTTACCTCCTCCACGGAGCAGGCGGTGACGAAGAGGCCTGGATCTCTATGGGACGTACCGCCCAGATCATGGACAACCTCATCGAGAAGGGACTTGCCGAGCCGATGATCGTAGTCATGCCGAACGGGAACCCCGGACAGCAGGCCGCACGCACCCTCAACATTGCTGAGAAGAGCATCAACTGGCGCTCTGAAGAGTTCCGCAACGCATACGTGAACAGCCTCTGCACCGAGATCGTCCCCTTCATCGAGAAGAACTTCCGTGCCATACCCAAACCCGCATCACGCGCGATAGCAGGTCTTTCAATGGGTGGCGGACACACCATCTCCGCTTCCATCCTCTATCCTGAACTCTTCGATTACATCTGCCCTCTTTCCGCAGCAGGACAGGCGACACCCGAACAGATCGCCAATCTCAAGAAGGCCGGCGTTAAGCTCTACTTCCTCGCCTGCGGCGACAGCGATTTCCTGTTTGAAGGCTCCAAGACCCTTGACAAGACCCTTACCGAACAGGGACTGGACCACACCTTCTTCGTTTCAGACGGAGGCCATGTATGGGCGAACTGGCGCCTTTATCTCAACACATTCGCACCTCTTCTCTTCAAATAGCATTGGGATTTAAAAAACTGAAAACTGATGAAAACTGCCGGACTACTCGCTGTAATCGCAGCCATATCTTGCATCGCCTTTGTGACATCCTGCAACAAGGAGAGCCACGGGACAAACGTTGACGATGTCATCATGACCGGTCATTACGGTGTTTATATCGACACCAGGGACGCTGTATCACCGGACTCTTACGAGGCTCTGGTCCGCGGCTTCATGCAGGAGGCGATTGACAACAGCCTTAAAGACCTGAAGGACGTATACCGTACGAAGGACAACGACTCAAAGGTTATCATGGCATGTGACAGGATATACGAGAACAGCGTGGCACAAGCCGGGACGACCGGACAGTCATTCTCCATCGTGATCTTCTTCAAGGAAGAAAGCAAGACCGGAGAACCGGATCCCTCAAAGGAAAAAGTGAAAAGATACGACTTCTTCCTATAGGACAGAAAGGATTTGCGGATGAAAAGGATTTTGTTGGCTGCCAGCCTCTGGCTGCTGTATGCGATATCAGCGAACGCCCAGGTGTTCATACTCAATGACAGCGTGTTTGACGGCCGTCTGGCCGAAATCCATGTCACTGTCGTGGATTCACTTACAAACGAGCCCATACCATTCGCATCTGCCTATGTGATTCCCTCCAAGGATACCACTATCAGCAATTTCACTTTGAGTGACGCTGAAGGAAAGGTCAACCTGGAAGAGGTTCCCTATGGCAGCTACTCCTTCCACATCGAGATGCTCGGCTACCGGCCTTTCGTCAAGGAACAGTACTTCAGGGAAAAGGTCGTCGATCTGGGGACAGTCAAACTCCAGGTCGACGACAATTTCCTGAAGGCCGCCGTCGTAACTGATGTAGGCAATCCCATCGTGGTCAAGCAGGACACCGTCGAATTCACTGCATCGTCCTTCCAAATAGGTACGAACGACATGTTGAAGGACCTGTTGAAGCGCATGCCGGGAATGGAAATTACAGAGGAAGGCAAAGTCAAATTCAACGGAGAAAAGATAGACAAACTCACCGTAGGCGGACGCACATTCTTTTTCGACGACCAGTCTACGGCACTCAACAACCTCCCTGCCTCCATTGTGGACAAGGTCAGGGTTATCGACAGGGAGTCCGAGTCCACCAGGGCAACCGGCCTGGAGGATGGCAACCGTGAAAAGGTCCTGGACGTCGGTCTCAAGAAGGAATATGAGAAAGGCTGGTTCGGAAACGCAGGAATAAAGGGAGGAACCACACTCGCCGGAGGCGGAGATGACCCTCTTCGCGATGACCGCGGTCTCCTCTACAGCGGCAACGTGCTTGCGTCAGCATATTCGAAAAAAGACCAGCTCACCATCATCGGGAACGGAATGAACATAAACGACTCCAACGGAGTGGTTTTCGTAGCCGTAAGTGCAGACGGTGAGAGAAGTCGGATTTCTGGCGGTGGACTCTCATCAGCCGCCCAACTTGGAGTCAACGCCAACACATCCAGGATAAAGAACGTTCAGACGACAGTCGGCGCCAACTACAAGTACGGTGACACCCGGACTGGTTCATCATCAGCCCGAACCACTTTCCAGAATGACGGTGACTTGTTCTCTACCTCAGGCGATTCCGGGAGACTGTTCTCCAATTCCCTGTCCGCGAACATGGAATTCCAGAAAGAGACCGGCAATGTAATATTCCATTTCAGGCCCCAGTTCAGCTACGCAAAGGGTAACAGTCACGCCACTTCATCAACGGAAACCTGGAAGGAAGGCCGTTCGGTCAACCGTGCCGAAAGCACAAACAGTTCGCAGGACATCGACCGCTCCTTATCCGGTTATGGTAACCTTTCCATAAAGGATCTGGGAGGGAAGAAAAACAGGGTGCTGGCTTTCAACGTCAACGGTTCCCTGGGTGACTCGGATGGTGAGAGCCGTGAGAACAGTTTCATGAAGATGGTCTCCGGCGAGGAGAACAGGTCACTGAAGTATCTTTCGGAAGAAGACTCATATCAGGTCGGAGGTGGAGTCACATACGGCGAACCCATTGGAGAGAACTGGACTGTTTCCGCCAACACCCGCTGGTCCTATTCGAGGAACGACAGGACCCGGGATGCCTTCGATGCAGACGGGCGCAATGACTACTATTCCTCGGAATCACGCAACCGGTCAACCAGCCAGAGGTACGGCCTGACCGTCCAGCACAAATTCAAGGAAGGAACCTGGCTCACCCTCGGAGCAGCATTGAACGGAATGCTGAATGAAACTTATTCCAAGAGTTTCAATGTCTCCGACAATACCGGAGTGGGAGAATGGAACTGGTTTGTCTCTCCGGACTTCATTTTCCAGCATACGGCCGGAATGAACAGGTTCCTAGTCTCAGCCTCAGGAAACAGCCAGAGGCCGGGTAACTCGAGGATGATCCCGTCGATGAACATTATCGATCCTGCGCGTCCGACACTCGGCAACATCTATCTCAAGCCTTACGGCAACACCTACCTGAGCCTGAGCTGGAACAGAAATAACCGGGAGAAATTCTCAACCTTGATGGCCTATTTGTTCGGCAACTTCAACACCAACCCGATTTCCTACGCGCGATGGTACGACAGTGACGGGATCCTCTACTCGATCCCTGTCAACTCCAAGAAGAACACCATGAGCCTTTCAGGAGTGATCACTTACACCGCTCCTTTGGATGCCAAGAAGAAATGGTTCCTGACTACAGATGTCGGATTAGGCTTCTCAGCTTCCACCAGCTACCAGGCTAAGGGCACCCTTGAAGGCCTGGACAAGGACTCATTTGACTATTCCTCCTTCATGGACTCCTTCTGGGGCGGGAAAGACGGAGACATCTTCTACAGCGGGAAGAGCGGATTTGAAGAGAGTACCACAAGGAACTTTACACCTGACTTCAGCCTGAGCCTCAAATACACTTCCGGAAATTTCAGCGGAAGGGTCGAGTCCGACTTCTCCGGCCATATTGCCCGCTACTCCCTGGATGACAGGGTCAACATGAACACCCTCGACTCCCGTATAGGAGCCGGAGCCAACTACAGGACAAAGCACGAATTCGAATTCGATACTGAGATAGCCTATGCCTGGTACAGAGGTTATGCAAAGGGTTACGGAGCCCCTGAATGGCAGTGGAACGGAGAGATTTCCAAGAACATCAAGGCGTTCAGTCTCAGCATCAAGATCAATGACATCCTCAACCAGACCAGGAACCTGACCCACACGGTCACTGCCAACTACGAGGAAGATACCTACCGTCTGGTCATGGGACGGTACATACTGTTCGGCGTGAAATGGAATTTCGGCAAGATGAATGCCGCTCACAGCCAACGCGCCCAGAGAGCAGCGATCAACATGGTCTTCTGAGGTTTTCAGCGGCATGATACTTGTCTTTTAATTGGTTAAAAGACAATTTTATATGCTGATCAAATACTTGCTCCCGGCCCTTCTCCTTATTCCAATCTCCGTTTTCGGCCAGGAAACCGTCTCGGTCAAAGGACACATCATCAATGACAGGGGCGAATCCGTGGAATATGTACAGATAGGTATCCCGAAACTCCAAATCGGAACGATCTCCACCTTCGACGGTCGGTTCGAGATAAACGCTCCCCGTGACACGCTGGAGTTTTTCCACGTTTCCTATCAGCCGGCCTCATATTCCATCACAGGCCCTGCCGATGACGTGGTCATCGTCCTCCACGAACAGGAACTGCCGCCGGCCGTGTTTATAGGTGGAGATACTAAAGAGAAATACCTTGTCCGCCCGGGGGCAAAGATTTTAGGGAATGGAGGAATTATCTCCGGCTCACTCCGGAACGGCCGTTCTGAGGGACGGGAAATCGGGTCCGTAGCCCAGGCACAAAAGCCTTTCTTAATAAAGGACATCCTGCTTTCAGTACATAGCAACAATATCCCCGGCTGCGTGGCGGCCATCAATATCTACCGTATCGAAGGCAAGACGGAGACGTTTGTCAATGTACTCCATAAGCCTATTTACTTTGATGTCGCCGTTTCCGGCCATCCGCAGGATTTCGACATACAACCGGAAGAAACCATCCTGCTGGAACCAGGACGCTATTTCATCGCTTTCCAAATTGTCGGATATGATGATCAGGCAATGCTGGACTTCCTTGCCAAACCGGAAGAAGAGAGGAAGTCCTGGGAAATGACCACTGACTTTGTCATTCATTTTAAAAGCAGTTACATCCGGGAAGCCGCCCTCGGTGAAATGATTCATCTCCCCGTAAACATAGGGATCGCAGTCAAGGGTCTTGAATACCAATAATCCCCCTCAGACTGATCTGAGAGGGATTTTTGTGGAGCATAGGAGAATCGAACTCCTGACCTTTTGAATGCCATTCAAACGCTCTACCAACTGAGCTAATACCCCATTGTGGACTGCAAATATAGGAACAATCCGGTAATCCACCAAATTTTATTTGCATTTCTGCTGCTCCGGCCATATGTTTGAGCAAGGTGTAACAATACCCCCGGGACCTTGTACAGATCCCAGGGGTACGTCGTAAATATGTGTGCAAGGTCCCTGTCCAGAGACTACGCTTCGTCCTGGAACTTGAGGACAGGCTGGCGGGCAGCCGTGGTCTCGTCAGGACGGGTGATAGGGGCGTTGTGCGGAGCTGCCTTCAGGATCCCGGGATCCTCTGCAGCCTCTGCCGCGATCTTCCTCATTACCTCGATGAATGAATCCAGCGTTTCCAGAGACTCGGTCTCGGTAGGCTCTATCATTATGGCCTGATGGAAGAGCAGAGGGAAGTAGATGGTCGGAGCATGGAACCCGAAGTCGAGAAGCCTCTTGGCCACATCGAGAGTAGTAGCACCTTCCCTCTCAACCGTACCGTCAGCAGCTTTCTTCGACCCGTCGTTCACAAGGCCGTCGAAGACGAACTCGTGCTTGCAGACAGTAGGGATGGGCAGCTTGTAGCAATCCTTGAGGCTCTCCTTAATGTAGTTCGCACCGAGGGTTGCATACTTTCCGACCAGTTTCACGTTTTGCTTTCCGAGGGTAAGGATGTATGCATAACCCCTCAGGATCACGCCGAAGTTGCCCAGGAAACCGGACACCTGGCCGGCAGCCTTGACATCACACCCCACAATGTCGAAAGTACCGTCCTCCTTCCTGACCACCTTGGGAGTGGGAAGATAAGGGACGAGTTTGCTGCATACACCCACGGGGCCAGATCCAGGACCGCCGCCGCCGTGAGGCGTGGAGAACGACTTGTGAAGGTTCAGGTGCATTATGTCGAAGCCCATGTCGCCTGGACGGACCATTCCGATAAGCGGGTTCATGTTCGCACCGTCATAGTAGAGAAGTCCGCCGCATCCGTGGACGAGCTTGGCTATCTCCCCTATCTCCTTCTCGAAAAGACCGAGAGTATTGGGGTTCGTCATCATGATACCGGCGATGTCGTCTCCAAGCAAAGGCTTGAGGTCGGCGACGTCCACCAGTCCATCCGCATTCGACTTCACCACGACCACTTCCAGGCCACAGACGGCAGCGCTGGCAGGATTGGTACCGTGCGCGCTGTCAGGTACGATGACCTTGGTCCTCTTGAGGTCTCCGCGGAGAAGATGATACTGCCTCATGATCATAAGGCCGGTAAGTTCTCCGTGGGCACCTGCGCAAGGGTTGAAGGTGAATCCGGCCATTCCCGTAAGGGCGGCGAGGGATTTCTCCATATTGTAGTACACCTCAAGGGCACCCTGGACGGTGCAGGCAGGCTGGAGCGGATGCAGGGCCTGGAAGCCCTTCATCCCGGCAATCTCCTCGTTGATCTTGGGATTGTACTTCATCGTGCAGCTTCCCAGCGGATAGAATCCGGTGTCAACGCCGAAGTTCATCTGTGAGAGGTTGGTGTAGTGACGGACCACGTCTATCTCGCTCACCTGCGGCAGGGCGGGAGCCTCGCTTCTGAACAGGTTTGCAGGGATCGATCCTTCGGCAGGCTCCGGAATCTCAGCCTTTCCAAGGGAATAGCCTGTACGGCCATCCTTCGAGAGTTCGAATATAAGTTTGTCGTAATACTTCATATTCCTAGGCCTCCTTCACCAATGCTACGAGGGCGTCGATCTCAGCCTTCGTCCTTCTTTCAGTTGTACAGAATGTCACGTAACCATCCTCGGTAGGAAGGGCGGCGAAGAATCCGCCTTCCAGAAGTTTCTCCTGTAGCCTGTCCACAGGGATGAGCGGCTTAAGGGCGAATTCCTTGAGGAACGGCTGGTCGAAAGCCTCTTCGAACCTGCCAGTCTTCAGGAGTTCGTCATGGAGGTAATGTGCAGCGGCGCAGGAACGCTCGTTGACCTCCTTGAGACCCTTCGGCCCCATGAGGGACATGTAGACGGTCACGAAGAGCGCCATCAGGCTCTCGTTCGAGCAGATATTGGAAGTGGCCTTCTCGCGACGGATGTGCTGCTCGCGTGCCTGAAGGGTCAGGCAGAAGCAGCGGCGTCCCTGGGTATCGCGGGTCTCACCCACGATCCTGCCGGGGAGCTTGCGGAGATAATCCTTCCTGCAGGCCATGAAACCGACATAGGGGCCGCCGAAAGTCATGGGGATACCCAGGCTCTGGCCGTCTCCTACGGCGATGTCGGCACCCCACTCGGCGGGGGTCTTCAGCACCGCCAGGGCGGACGGATCGCAATACATTATGAATATTCCGCCTTCCCCGTGGATCGCATCAGCAAAGCCTGTGTAATCCTCGACTATTCCGTAACGGTTGACGGACGGCACGATAACGCCGGCCACGTCACCCTTGGAAAGCTCTGCCTTCATATGGTGGGGACAGGTATGGCCGTCCATCACGGGCAGGTAATCCAATGCTATACCGTTGTACTTGGCATAGGTCTCGATGGTCTTCACGACATTGGGCAGAAGGGTCCTCGAGACAAGCACCCTTGTCTTCTTCTTCGTGCATGCAGGGGCCATCTTCACGGCTTCAGCCGCAGCGGTCGGGCCATCGTACATGGAAGCGTTGCTCACGTCCAGTCCCGTCAGGGCGCAGATCATGCTCTGGTACTCGAAGATATACCTCAGGGTACCCTGGGAGATCTCAGCCTGATAGGGAGTGTAAGCGGTAAGGAACTCGGACCTGGAGATGATGTAGGGAACCACGGAAGGCGTGTAGTGGTCGTAGGAGCCCTGTCCCACGAAGACCTTCAGTTTCCTGTCCCTGGCGTCCAGGTTCTCGAAGAAGCTCCTGACCTCCTCCTCCGACATTGCGTCAGGGAGGTCGTACTCACCCTTGTAGATGAAATCCTTGGGAACATCGGAATACAGGTCATCCATCGACCCCACTCCGATACGCTCCAGCATGGTCCGGACATCATCTTCGGTATGAGGGAAATACTGGAATGCCGCCATGCTACTTCTCGGAAAAAGCCTGGTATGCAGCAGCGTCCATAAGGGCATCGACCTCGGAAGGATCGGTCATTTCGACCTTGATGATCCAAGCCTCGTAGGCATCCTCGTTGATCTTCTCGGGAGCGTCCTCAAGGTCGGGATTGACCTCGACGACCTTTCCTGAGACAGGGGTAAGCAGCTCGCTGGAAGCCTTGACGCTTTCGAGGGCGCCGAACTCCTCGCCGGCCTCAAATTCGTCATCAACCTCAGGAAGGTCGGCATAGGTGATGTCACCAAGCTCGTGCTGGGCGAAATCGGAGATACCGATCACGGCGACATTGCCTTCAACCTTTACCCATTCGTGGTCCTCGCTGTAACGGAGGCCTTCTACTACTTTGCTCATGATTAATTGTTTTTAGATTGATTATCAATTATTTCTTATAATTCGTCTGGTAGAATCTCTTCTTGACCACCTTGCCCGGGAACACCTTCTTGCGGATGCGGACATAAAGAGGTGTGTCAAGGGCTCCGTACTCCCTTCTTACAAGCGCGAAGCAAATGCTCTTCTCGAGGGATATGCTGTGGTATCCGGTGGTGACCACACCGACCTCGGTCCCGTCCTCAAGTTCGACAGTGTATCCGGCACGAGGGATTGCCTTGTCCTGCAGTTCGATTCCTACGAGTTTCATAGGGGTACCGTTAGCTTTCTGGTCGGCTACTGCATCCTTGCCGATGAACTCATCCTTGTCCAGCTTGCAGAACATGCTGAAGCCTGCCATCACGGGAGAGATCTCAGGAGTGAGTTCGTCGCCGTAGAGAGGCAGACCGGCCTCGAAACGAAGGGTATCACGGCATCCGAGACCGCAGGGAGCGACGCCTGCCTTCAGGAAGGCGTCCCAGTATGCTACGATAAGGCGCGGGGAAGCATAGATCTCGAAACCATCCTCTCCGGTATAACCGGTACGGCTGATTATAACCCTTGTCCCGGCATCTTCGAAATCCTTGAATGTATAGAAAGACAGTCCGGCGGCATCGGCGGCGAAAGGCAGCACCTTGACGAGGGTCTCCTCCGCGAGAGGCCCCTGGAGGGCTATCTGGCCCCAGAGATCGGACTGGTTGTTGACCTTAACGTTGAAACCTTCCGAATTCTCCTTGATCCAGGCAAAGTCCTTGTCAATGTTGGCCGCATTCACGACCAGGAGATAGTGCTCAGGCTCGAACTCCTTGTAGACCAGCAGGTCATCGACGGTTCCTCCGTCATGATAGAGCATCATGCCGTACAGGATCTGGCCGGGAACCATCGGACGGATGTCATTGGTGAAAATGTGATTTACGAATCTTTCGGCATCCGGGCCGCTCACGAAGATCTCCCCCATATGGGAAACATCGAACATGCCAACCTTATGGCGAACGGCCAGATGTTCCTCGGTGATCGAGGAATACTGGATAGGCATATCGAATCCGGCGAAAGGACTCATTTTGGCTCCCAGAGCCAGATGGCTGTCATGAAGACAGGTAAGATTAAGCATTTCTTCCATCGTTTGCTATTAATTATGTTATTCTGTATCCTAGTCTCTCAATATTTCATCCCTGATCCTCCAGTCTCCGTATGGATCCATCACGGCCTCGGCCCTGTCCTGGGCTTTCTCCTCGAGATTGAAGAAGAGGTCCATTCCCAGTTTGGCTTCCAATTCGTCGACGGTCATGGCATAGAGGGTAAGGTTCCTGGTGCAGGCCTTGTTCGGGAATATGAATCCGATAGCAGCATAGCTGCCGTCCTTCCTCCTTGCCAGGAGGGCCTTGAAGAAGGAATCAGGGACCATCACATGGTTCCGTCCTATATGCCTGGGATTGTTGAACTCGAATATAGGTCCGCAAACCACATAAACCGACTTGTAATAACGGGCCTCGTACCGGACCTGCTTCTCAAGGTCGTTCCAGGCTCCGGAATTGAGGTTGTGGTCCTGGGGACATACATTGCTGAGATAGAAGCTCTCCTTCATGGTCTGTGAACTCCACCTCATGTCGGCTGCCGGAGCCATGTGGCCACGGTCGTAACCGGAGCCGACATAATCCCTGTCGTAAGCCTGGCGGCCCTTGATCAGCGGATCCGGCTCGAAACTGTCTTCCCTGCTCCTGAATCCGGTGTTGAGCTCGGTTTCAAGAAGCTCATAGGCGACCCAGTTGGGAACCCTGTATTCGGAATTATAAGAAAGGGCATAACCCATATGCTCGATGATGCATCCCTCATTGTCCTCGAGGCGGTAAGGGATTTCAATCCTGGACATGAGGTCCTTCTCCTGCCCTGCATCGAAGCTACCTTCTGGAATACTCCCGTTACCGGCCTCTTTTCCGGAAGCATCGCTCCACAGGAAATGATAAGCCGTCCCGAGCAGCGCCAGGATAACCAAAACAATGATGGAGTTTCTATTCTGCCTGTCCATGGTCCTACAAAGCCAGTCTGAATCCGAATGTACCCTTGATGTTCTTGGCGGGCATATATGAACGGTTGCTTATCCTGCAGGCGTCCCAACGGCTGGCGCAGCTGCCGCCGCGCAGGATCCTGGTACCGCCCTCTTCCGCACCGTACGGGTCAGTCTGCGGCTCGGTGGTATATTCGGAAGCCCTGTCATAGCACCACTCCCAGACATTGCCGCTCATATCGTATAGGCCGAGTTCGTTCGGCCAAAGGGTCTTGACATCATGGGGCTTGGAATCGGCATTGTCCAGGAACCACATCACGGACCTCATGTCGTTGGATCCGCTGAAGCCATAGTGACGGGAGAACTTCCCTCCCCTGGCGGCATATTCCCACTCCGCCTCGGTCGGGAGACGGAAGGTCCTGCCGGTCATAGCGTTCAACTTGCGAAGGAATACCTGGCAGTCATACCACGAGACATTCCCGACAGGCTTGCGAAGGTCTGCAGGATCGTTGAGATACGGCACCGAGCCCATTACGGTCTTCCAGAGGCCTACGGTAACCTCGGTCTCACCTATCTCATAGTCGGAAAGGGTCACCTGATGCGCAGCCTTCTCATTGTCGGGTACCGTGAATTTGAGATACGGGGAGTCGCTCTGGTTGAAACCCATGGTGAACTCTCCGCCATGGACCTTCACCATCTTGAAACTGACATCACCCACGGTAAAAGTCTCAGGCACGCCATCCAGGGCGTCAACGGTTTCCCTCACCGGCACCTTGCCTTCAAGGGGAAGCAGGATGGCGTCAGTCAGGGCATCCCCTGTCAACTGAACCAGCCTGAATCCAACATGGGTCCTCCGTGTATGGGAGTCCACGCTCATCCTTTCGAGAGGAGTCCTGACCACTCTCTGGCCCCACTCCTTGGGCCCGCGCGGATTCACCATCAAACTCATAGGAGAGAAATAGTCATCCTTGGTCTGATCCTCAGGAACCTCGTCGTAGCTGTCCAGGCACCATTCAGCCACGGCGGTAAAGCCCTTGTCGGCGCTCAGTTTCTGGGCATATTCCCACTGCGCCTCGGTCGGGAGGTAGAAAGCCTTCCCGGTTCTCTTTCCTAGCTTTTTCAGGAATACCCGTGCATCCTCCCAAGAGACCATGTCCACCGGAGCGGAAGGGTCCTGGACCTGACTGGGATTCTTACCCATGACCTCGGTCCATAATGCCTGGGAGACCGGCTCCTTGCTGAATGCGAAACCGTCGAGAGCGACAGGCTGGGCGATCCCGCGGGTCACCTTCCGGCGGTTGTCGGAAGAAATGCCCATTGTGAAGTTGCCCGCCGGAGCCTCAACCATCTCGAAAGAGACATTCCCGACAGTATATTCCTGCTGATAATCAACAATCTGGAGATCCTCCTCCCCGGTCTTGCAGGAGAAGGCGCAGAAGGCCAGCGCAACGATGGCGGAAATTGTAAATATCCTGTTCATTCCGACTATTTCTGTATAACTTACAAATATATGAAAAACTTCGGGAACAGGAAATAAAGAAGACGGCCCCGAAGGAGCCGTCTCCAATAAATCTGAAAAAACTTCTAGTACTCAACCACGGGAGGAAGGACCTTGGCCTGGTCGATCATCTTCTGGACCATCTTCTCGGTAGGCACCACCTTGGTGAGGTGCTTCTCCTCATTGACCTCGGTCATCTTGGCTACGAGGTTGGCTGCCACCCTGTGCTGGAATTCCTTTACAGTGTCAACACCGGAAGCCTCGAGAAGCTCGGAGAACTGAGGGCCGACGCCCTTGATACGGAAGAGGTCAGCATGGTTCACCCATGTGAGGATGAGCTTGCCGGTGATACCGGTGGCCTCCTCGAGTTCCTTGCGGCCCTTGGGGGTCTTGCCCCTCTCAAGAAGCTGGTCAACGGTCACAACGCCTGCAGCGATGAGTTTCTCAGCATAAACCGGTCCTACGCCCTGGATGTCGATAATCTTGTAAGTCATAATGATAATAAAATTTGAATAGTTAATAACAAGTCCAACTATCCAAATATAGTCAAAATCTTTGACTTAGCAAATTTTTGATTAAAACGACTGGAAGAACTGGATGTCTTTCTTCAGCATGACCTTGGGCTCCATGAGGTAGACTTTCTGGAAAAGCCTGAACTGGTTCACCTTCGACAGGTACACCTTATCCTCATGCTTGCCTTTCCTCCACCACTTGTAGAAGCCTATGGGATCGTTCTCAAAGGGGATCTTGGCGATGATGTCTGAAGAGAAACCGGGAAAATCGATAGTCACGTTGAGCCCCATATACTGCTTGTAATAGAGGGGATCGGCCCTGCGGAGTTTGCTCACCAGCGGATTCAGGACTTCGATCTGGTCCACATGTAGGGTTTTCTCCCTTACTATCATCTTGTGGATCCTGACCGGGTCGTAATTGAGCCAGGCACCAAGTTTCAGTGTCTTGGGGCCCTCCTCGGTCTCGAGGGTCAGCTCATCCATCGAATAGTAAACTTTCTCAGGATCCAGAGGGAAATGTGGTTCCGATTCCGCCATATCTGTGACATCCATCAGGCAAATATAGCGAAAAAAACCTTATTGCACAAATCTGCAAGGCCGAATTTGACTATTTCTCGAGGTAAGCGTCGGAAAGAACCTTGCCGCTCCTGGCGATGAAATCCGACAGAGCCTTGCCCTTGAGAAGGCCGTTGGAAAGGAGGGCCAGGTCGGTCATCTGCTTCAGCATTTCATTGCCGGCAGCATATTCCTCAACCTTATCCTTATTCTCTTTCATTCCTTCTACAACCTTGACCATCAAGGGGTTCTGAAGATTGGCCGTGATATTGAACGACTCCGGCATCTCTCCGTAGAAGTTCATTCCTCCGCCAAGGGCGCTCATTTCGCGGTAGCGCCTCATGAACTCGTTGCGGGTGATAAGGATGGGAGCAGAATCCTCGCCAAGGTTGTCGGCATCGATATAATACTCGTTTTCCTTGGGAAGGATGGCCTTGAACATGGTCTCGAGACCCTTCTTGTCGTCCTCCGCCATCTCCGGCTTGACCTTGTCCTCCTTCGGGATCAGATTGTCGACGGAGTCGGAGTCGACGCGGGCAAACCTAGTATCACCGATCTTCTGCTCGAGCAGGTTGACGAAATGGGCGTCAAGTTCACAGTCCATCAGGAGCACGTCGTAGCCTTTGTTCTTAGCCGCCTCGATGAAGGGATACTGGGCGTCAACATCGGTAGCATAGAGGTATACGACCTTCTTGTCCTTGTCGGTCTGGGTGTCGGCGACAGCCTTGCGGTAATCATCCAGCGAGAAGAACTTGCCGTCGGTATTCTTCAGAAGGGCGAACTTGAGGGCCCTCTCGCAGAATTTCTCGTCGGAAAGCATTCCGTACTCGATGAAAAGCTTGAGGTTGTCCCATTTGCTCTCCCACGCCGCACGTTCGTTCTTGAATATCTCCTCGAGCCTGTCGGCCACCTTCTTGGTGATGTAGGTCGATATCTTCTTGACGTTCTCGTCGGCCTGGAGATAGCTCCTGGATACGTTCAGCGGGATGTCAGGAGAGTCGATGACACCATGGAGAAGGGTCAGGAAGTCCGGAACGATGTTCTCGACATGGTCGGTGACGAACATCTGGTTGCAGTAGAGCTGGATGTTGTTCTTCTCTATCGCCATTCTCTCCTTGATCTTCGGGAAATAGAGGATACCCGTAAGGTTGAAAGGATAGTCGACATTCAGGTGGATGTAGAACAGCGGCTCCTCCTTCATCGGATAGAGGTCCTTGTAGAACTTGTTGTAGTCCTCCTCTTTGAGTTCTGAAGGCTTGCGGGTCCACAGGGGCTCTATACCATTGATCACATGGTCCTTGTCGGTGTCGACATATTTCTTGTCCTTCCATTCCTGCTCCTTGCCGAATACGATCGGAACCGGCATGAACTTGCAGTACTTGCCAAGCAGCTGGTCGATCTTGCCTTTCGTTCCGTAATCCTTCGCGGAATCGTCATCGAAGAACACGGTTATCACCGTTCCACGGTCGGCCTTCTTGCACGGTCCCATCTCGAATTCGGGATCGCCCTCGCAGCTCCAGAGGACGGCCTCAGCGCCATCCTTCCAGGAGAGGGACTCAATCGTGACTTTCTTCGCGACCATGAAGGCTGAATAGAAACCAAGCCCGAAATGGCCGATGATGTTCTGGTCCTTGTATTTCTCCAGGAACTCACCTGCCGATGAAAAAGCGATCTGGTTGATGTACCTGTCTACTTCCTCGGCGGTCATTCCGATACCGTTGTCGATTACCTTGAGGGTCTTCTTCTTTTCGTCCAGTTCGATGCTGACCTTGAGTTCACCAAGCTCACCCTTGAATTCACCGTTCGATGCAAGCGCCTTCATCTTCTGGGTCGCATCGACCGCATTTGCGACAAGTTCCCTAAGGAATATCTCATGGTCTGAATACAAAAACTGCTTGATGACCGGGAATATGTTCTCAGTGGTCACTCCAATCTGTCCTTTCTGTTTCATATCTATTCTATCGTTATTTTTTGTTTCTATTTCATTCTTAATTACACCTCACGGAACATATCAGCATTTAAAACAATGCTAA
>JAEEGJ010006038.1_pt1 | contig 36952 bp, 25 predicted proteins | sample 8958761 | NCBI WGS metagenome assembly JAEEGJ01 (sample SAMN16246546, study PRJNA631951) | gut metagenome | biome: gut microbiome; feature: rumen; material: RS-attached | host: Bos | place: Iran: Karaj | collected 2018-10
GAAACTTCACGTGCCCCTCCCGCCGATACTGTTCCATCCAAGGATTGAAGTAGTACGACGAGTCGTAGGTCGAGCCCGTCCAACGGGTGTCGACCGTCACAGGATCACCCTTCCCGTTGGTCAGCAGCGAACCGGGCAGCATCACATAGTCGTTGTAACTGACGGAGTCGCCGAGGGACAGGTCCCACGACCCTGCGAGACTGATCACATCCTGAGCTTGGACCGTACTGCCGCACAACAGTGTCAGCAGGACAGAGAGAGAACATGCGTGAAATCTTCCCATGAGTCCGATCGTTTATTTGATTACTTTTTTGCCATTGATGATATAGATGCCCTTCCCGGGAGCCTTTACCCGGACACCCGTCAGACTGTAACAAGCACCATCGCCCTGCTCCTCGAAGCGCACCGTCTGGATGCCCGTCGGGTTGTTATAGGCACCGATGTAGTCGGGCAGGAAGAAGCCAAGGTGCGGCGGTTGGTTGTAGGCGGTATTCTGCCAAGCCACAGCCATACGGTAGGTGTGGTCGTGCATCAGCGTGGGGAAACGGTAGTCGGTCTCATAGGCTGTCGAGTAGATGTTCAGCGTGGCATTGTCGTTCTTGCTCCAGAGGATGATCTCCTCGCGCCAGTCGCCGAAGATGTCGGCAGAGAGACAGGGTGTCGCCTTCGTGCTGTTGCAGGAAGAGGAATTGCCCATCGAACCAGCGCCTATCGACGATAATCCGGGGCCCAACATCAGACCACCCTTACCATACTTACTGATAGAGGTGCCGTCGAGCAGTTCGTCGAGTTCGTCACCGTCCCAATACACGCGGAAGTTCATAGAGGGTTTCGATTTTCCAACCTCTTCGCCTGTGATGGTGTTGAACGGATTCTGGTTACGGCTGCCGCTGTCAAAACCACCGTATGAAGACCAGAACTCATAGCCACGACTGTCGGCTACGATGTCGGCAGCCAGTCCGCGACCATTGTCTTGTCCCTTCTGTCCACCCTTCCATATAATCTCTCCCGTGGCGGCATCGTGCAGATCCCAGGCATAGTCGCCCTTCTCCTCATGCACGTCGAAGAGTTCCAATCCAGGACGGTCTGGATCGAGGTCACCCAGATGGATGGCATCTCCATGACCGAAACCAACGGCATAAAGTATCTTTCCGTCATCGTCGAGAGCTGCCGAGCCCCAGACGATCTCGTCTTTGCCGTCACCGTCAACATCACCAATGGAAAGGTTGTGGTTACCATTGGCATACATCGTATAACGACCCAGTCCGGAGGTACACACCTCAGGCGTAAACGACTCCGTCTGGCCGTCGGCCTGCATCACGCTGTAGCTGGTCTTCTTGTCTGAATTGTGCAGCCAGCGGGTCTTCAATTCCTGTCCGTCAAAATCTACAGCCCAGATATAGGCATAGGTATAGTAGCCGCGACAGAAGATGCCGCTTGGCTTTTCGTCGGGACCTCCGAGATAAGCCACTGCAGCGAGGTATCGCTCACCACGGTTGCCATAGTCGCCTTTGTCGTTCTTGCCACTGCGATCATCCCAGTTGAAGGTTCCAGCAGCCTCACTCAGTTCGGGTTTTGCATTACGGTTGGGATAATAGGCGATGGTATGGATAGCCGCACCCGTCTGCCCATTGAATACGGTCAGATACTCTTGTCCGCCGTTGATACGACCGCTGGATGTCCGCCAGTCCTTCGTATTGTCGGCGGCTTTGATAGTCTCATCGGTAGCGGCCTGATTCACGTAGTTGCCTTGTCCGTCTATGGAGCCAGGAGCCGTCTTGCACATCAGCTCTGCCAGCCCGTCCTTGTCGAAGTCATAGACCATATACTGCGTGTAGTGGGCTCCGGCACGGATGTTCACACCGAGGTCGATACGCCAGAGCAATTCGCAATTCGACGCGGTACCATTCACAATCTTATAGCAATCGAGGAACACGTTGTCGGTCTTGTCGCTTTGGGAGTTGTCCTTCGAGGTCGAAGGGTCCCACTTCACGAAGATCTCATACTGTCCGTCACCATCGACATCGCCCACCGAGCAGTCATTAGGCGAGTAGGTGCCTCCCTGGGCACCTGTCTCCGGGCGTTCGAGCTTCAGTTCGAGGTAGCTCTTGGCCCAGGGCTTCACGGTTTCCGATGCCCTGATGACAAGGGCATCCGAATGGACATCGTAAGCCCACACCTCAAACTCATCGTCAGCCGTGCCGTCGACGCTCATCGACGTGGCGCCAGTGATGTTCTCAGCCACAGGCGTACCATTCTTCAAGAGGGTAAACGCCGTGCCCGGGGTATCAGTCCCCAACAACCGCCAGCTGACGAACACCTTCCCCGCCGTCGTAGGGAATGCCACCAGCCCGCGGTCCAGCTTCTCCATCTGACTCTGTGGCGTGCTCAACGATTTCTGCGCATGGCTGCCGACAGCCCATGCCAGCAGCCCGCACATGACAAATAATTTGCCTGGTAGTTTCATTTTTCCTTTTTATTTGATGATGATTTTCTTTCCGTTCTTGATGTAGATACCCTTCTGCTGCGGCTCTCTCGTCAGTCTGCGACCGTCTAAGGAGTACCATACTCCCTCGCCTTCGGAGAGGGCTGGGGTGAGGTTCCTGATTCCCGTCGGCTGGTCCGTCACCTTCAGCCTGCCTTCCTTCTTCAGCAGTTGCGTGGTGTCCCAGTAAAGGCCGTCGGGCAGCTCCGGCAGGTTGACGACGGTGTTCGAGGTCGTCTGCAGGGCACCGACCTTCCACAGCACCACCTCGTCGCCAGCCTTCAGGGTACCCTTCAGACTGATATCGATATCACCGCTGACGACGAGCGTGCCAGCCACCTCGATATAGGAATGGGTGATCGTTCCCTTCATCTTCGACAGGTCGAGCACGAGCCGTTTGGCGGTGGTCCGACCACTACCTGTGATCACGGCCTTGTCAATCAGCGTGCCGATGGTCACGTCCTTACCGTCGTTATTGAATGTACCCGTGACGGTAGCCTTACCCAGTCCATAGGCGTTGTTCCACTGGAGCGACGGATCATAGGAACCGGTCTTGGTATTCTGGAACTTGATGGTTCCCTCGAACTGGCTCCAGTCGCCTTGCATGTTACAGCGCACGCTGGTCACATTGACGGTCAGCGTACCGCCGCCAGTCAGCGTTCCCCTGTAGTCGCAGCGGGAGTCGAGCGTCCAACTGGCCGTCTTACCTTCAGGCACCACGATATTCGCTGTGTTCGACGAATAGGAATAGATGTTGTCGGGGTCTTTCAGCGAACCGCCGTTGAGTACGATGGTACTGGGATATTGGTGCTTGTCGCTGATCTCGCCGCCCTGAACACTTCCCTGCATCACGCTCAGTTGACCATAGCCGGCCTTTCCGTTCAGTATCAGCGTACCAGTACCACTCTTCGTCAGTTCCTTCTGCGTGCCGCTGATGGCACCGCCCAGAGTCAGCTGGGTACCGGCCTTCACCTCGACGGTTCCCTGTCCGGCCATGGTGACGGGCTGTGTGGTCACAATCGTCTGACTGTTGGTCAGCGTACCACCTTGGAAGGTCAGCATGTTGTCCACACCACCTAAGGCACCATACTCCACGCCATCGTTGTTGGCCAGCGAACCGACGATGATCTTTCCGTCTTCGAGGTTGACACCTCCTGTGAATTTGTTCACGTTCTTGACAGTCACATTGCCTGTGCCTCTCTTAGTCAGCGCACCGTCACCGATGATGCTGCCCGAGCCCTCGACGGTGAAGTCTTTGCTGCTATTGTCGAACACGACGCTGGCAGGCTTCACCTCACCTTCTATCTTCACAACGGTATTACTGGCCTGGTCGTTGAACGTCACCTTGTCGTCAGTCACGAAGAAGTCCATATTGCCGCCGACCAGGAAATTCTCTTTGTCTGCCAGGTTCCAGATGCCGTCCTCGCCGCCGTCCCAGACGACATCATCGGCAGCACGCATAGGCTCCACGTTCAGATAGACCTTGCCGTATTCATAGACCAGCGAGGCTTTGAGGCCGTCCACACCCTCCAGCACGATGTCGTCGAGCGTGTTATTCGTGACCTGCGCTGCCTCCATGAGCAGATACTTGCCCTCTGCCAATTCGCCGTGACGCACAATCTCGAACACCGGCATCGAATATTTGGGTCCGTTCTGCCAGTCCTTACCCATCAGGCTCAGCCCATAGGTCTTGATACAGTCGGCAGAGCCGTCGCTCATCACGTCGAACACGAGGCGTGAGCCGAATCCCATCCAGATCTCCTCCGCCTCAAAGAAGCCTGTCTTGTCCTTGCCGCCCGGACGAAGTTCCGAGCCATAGTCCATCCTGATCTCTTTCTGGAACTTTCCGCCGTCAGACTCCAGCACGGCAAAGCGGTTCAGCCACACTTTACTGTTCTGCATCGTGCCGTCGAAACGCAACGTGCCTGCCCACACATCCGTCGGGCCGGTATAGGTCTCCGTCACCTTCGGCAGCACCAAGATGCCGTCACCCTGCTTCACCAGTCGCATCTTGCCCGTAAAGGCCCCACCCGTCAGCGTGTGGGTAAAGTATTCGGTGGTGATATGGTCATTGTTGTCGTGACCCTGCACCCAACTCGGGGCATTGTCGAAGAAGATACCGGGGTTTGCGCCGTCAGCGACACTGACTGTCATGTCGTTTGGCTCACACAGAATCACAGCATCGTCCGCGTCCGTCCGTGTTTGTCCGATGCCTATCGTCCCGCCGTTGCCGATCTCCTGGCGTCCGGTCATCGTCAACGACGGCGGTGCCTGGGTGATACCCTCCAGTTGGCCGAGGAAATAACTCACGTGAGGCGGCTGGTTGTAGCCGCACATCTGCCAGGCCATCGCCTGACGGTACTGGTGGTCGCTCCACAGCGTGGGGATACGCCAGTCGGTGGGGATGGTCGTGGTATAGATGCGGATCTTGTTGTCCTTGGTGCGGGTGATGACCTCCTCGCGCCAGTCGCCGAGGATATCTCCCTGATAACAGGGCGTTCCCTTGGTGTCGTTGTTGGTCATCGAACCCTTCAATGTCTCTATCGCGCCCGTACCATATTTATATATAGTGACGGCCGTGTTCTTACCCTGACTGGAATAGTCCTGGCTTTCCTCCAGCAGGTCACCGTCCCAGTAGATGCGGAAATTCTGGGTGATATTGCTCTTCGTTCCGCCAGGCAGCGGCGCGTTGATGACCGAGCTGATCAGACCGGGATCGCGGCTTGACACACCCTGACAACCGGGATAGTCGTTGCTGAAGTTACCCATCATGGCGCGACCGTCGTCGTCACCAGCCGTGTAGCGATAGTACAGCTTCGAGGTGGTGGCATCGCGATAGTTGTTGCCCGGGTTATCCTCGTTGCAGGCGAAGATCTCATGCCCGTGGATATAGGGGTTGAAGTCACCCACATGCTGGGCGTCGCCATGACCCAAGCCCGTGGTGGAGAGTCCATGCCCGTTATCGTCGATCACCATCGAACCGAAGCAGATCTCGTCGCGTCCGTCCCAGTCCACATCGGCGATGGCGTAGTTGTGATAGCCCTGTCCGTACCAGGGAGAGCCTGCCGTATTGTTCGTCCAGCGCCAGCGCTCCGTCAGCTCATGGGTCTGGGGATCCACGTCGAGCGCCACCATCTTATGCCGGGTATAGATGCCGCGAGCGAGGAAGATGCTCGCCTTGCGGCCGTCGAGGACGGGGGCTCCGAAGAAGTGCTTCGTCGAGCGGTGGCCGTAGCCGTCGCCCCAGGCAGCCTCCAGACTGCTCTCGCCGTCCTCCAGTCGCTTCAGCGGATAGTCCATCACCTGATAAGGCTTGCCCGTCGCACCGTCCATATAGACCAGATATTCGTCGCCCTGATGCACGAACCACTGCCCTGTGCTGGTGGCACCCAAATAGTTCTTCGTCGCATCGCCGATCACCTGCGTTGTGCCGTCGGCCATGTGGATCACCGTCCCGTCAGAGGCACGCATCACGGCCTCTGCCCGTCCGTCCTCGTCCCAGTCGTAGGCGATGATATTCTGCTCGTTGTTCTGGAAGTCGGCCATGTTCGGCCCGAGGTCTATCCACCAGAGTTTCTGGCCGTTGAGCTTATACACCTCGATGATGAAGTACTCGCCCTCATAGCCCGCCTTCTGGTAGCTGGTACCTGCCCAACTGGCGTTGTCGAACTTGATCAGGATCTCCAGCTCACCGTCGCCGTCCACATCGGCACAGCAGGCATCGTTGGGCACGTAGGTCGACTTCAGGTTGCCGTGATCAGGCGTGATCTCCAGCCATTTCTGCGCCCACACGGTGGCAGGCTTCGAGTGCTCACCCTCCTGACCGTTCACCACGGCGGTTACCGTGTACGTACTACTCTCTGTACCCCCGGCAGCATCCAGGAAATTGGTCACCTGGAGCGGGATGTCGGCATTGATCTTCGTGCCGTCGCGGTAGATGTTATATGTCACATCGTAATACTCCTCAGCCAACACGCGCCACGTACAGAAGATGCCCGCATCGGTCTTCACGGCCACCAGCCCACGATCGAGCACATCCGTCTGCCGCTGCCCGAAGGCAGGCATGACGGATGTACCCAACAGCAAGACACCTATCAATAGAATGTAGAATTTCCAATTACTCATGATTTCGAATTTACGTTTATGCCGCAAAAGTAGCAAAAATGGCCGAATTGACCAAAAAAAAATCATAAGTTATAGTTTATTTATCACTTTCTTATACTTCCCGTCGTCAGTCTGCACGATAAGCCCCTGTTTCCTCCAGTTCTTCAACATCTGATGCACACTGTTGCGCGATACGTTCGCACCCTTGATGGCGATGCTGTTCTGAAGGGCACTCTCGAAGGTAAACTCCACGTCCAAACGTTCATAGATAGAGTCGTTTTTACCCCGTTTCTGTCTGTCACCATTCTGATAGCCCGAGTAATCGCGACTGTTGAGCGCATTCTCGATGCGGTCTCGGAAGAAGAAGAGGGCGTTTTCCATCAACGTGTCGGCGATAGTGTCGAAGACCGCCAACATCTGCGGCGTCTGCGCCTTCATCAGCATCTCTTTCCAGAGTGCGGGGTGCTGTTTCAGTTGAGTCTCTGCACCGTTCAGCCCATGTTTCTTGATGAGCGTCTCACACACCTTGCAGAGCATCAGACAACAGGTCATCCGCTGGGCTGTCACGCAGACGCGGAAGCGCTGGCGGGCCTTTACCCGATCGTCGTTCATCATCGTTTCCAGACGAATTCTCTCCAACCACTCACGACCCTTTGCCTCCAGTTTCGGCAGCACCACCTCACCCTGCATCAGTGGCAGCAGATGGGCCACCTGCTGGATGTGCTCCGTCTGGCGCGAGGTTAAAATGGGCGGGGTGTCTTCCAGCTTTGCGAAGGTATTGTCGGGTGTGCGGGCCAAGGCGATACGGCTCTGAAAACCGTCGGTATAATTCTGCACCACACGATACAGACAGTCTGGTGTGCCACACATGCAGACGTTCCACAACAGATGTTCGATATGCACGTTCACCGCCTCTGCACTGCGGGCCTCACGCTCATAACGGCTGCCGTCGTAGCTCTGGCGCAACATCACCGAGAAGTCGCTCATGGCCGAGCGCCATTTCTGCGCTACCGTATCAGCCTCGGGCGTAAACGAGAAGGCGTGCTTGCCGTCGGTATTGGCCAGACGTTCAGCCAGATTGGCCACCGTCGTATTCAAGGTGATGAACCTCACGGGCAGCTTCGGCTCCTCGGGCTGGGATTTCTGGTTCTTGGCCGCCCGCTTCTTGTTCCTGAACTCCTCTTCCTGCTGCTGATACATGATGTCGACGGCCTTCACCTCGCCCATCCAGGCATCAACCACGGGGTCAATCGAACCTTTACGGCTAGCGAACTCACCGGCGATATAGGCGATGATGTTCAGACCTTTCTTCTGACCGTGTACGTCGAGTTGCACACCCGTCGCCAGCGCACCGATACAAGGACAGATGGCGGTCACAGCAGCCATTGCCAGTTCGGGCCCCACTGCCTCAATGGAATCCCTCACGCCTTGCGGCATCCTTTTCCATTGTTGATCGAACAAGGAAGACGGAACATGATCCGAGTCTGTATCGTCAGACAAATGGTCAATTGTCAATGATGAATGGTCAATGGTTTTCTGCGCTTTGGCGTTGATCTCGCGCAGACTGGCATTCATAAAGCCCTTGTCGGCATCATACTTCTCGTAGAAGTAGTCAATCAACTTCTTGCAATCCTCGGTCTGCGAGTAGTTCGGCAACCGCTCGGCCACCACCGCATAGAGCTGCTGACGGCTCATGAGTTTGGCCACACCCACCGACAAGACTGCCATCAGGTTTGCGTGCCAGTTGTGTTCGCCCCACACATCCATCTCGCCCGGCTTCAGTCCAGCCTGCTCCGCACACAAGTCAAACGCCGCCAGCGCTGCCGAGGAAGGGCTTTTTAAGTCTAAGGATTCTGGGATTTTTGGAATTTCTTTATCGACACCAGTATCTATCCTTAAATCCTTAGAATAAATATTATCCTTAGAATAAATCTCTCTCTCCTTAGAACAAATATCATTCTTAGATTCTTCCTCCCAGGGACGATAGTGCTTATTCGCTTTTTTCGCACTCGCAGGCACATCTTCCTGGTTCTTCTTCTCGCGCTCCTTCAGCCGCTTATACTCCTCTTCACTCTCCTCAACAGTCATCGTCTCTTCAAAGATCGCATCATCCAGATAGAAGAGGTTATCCTCCGTCGCAGGCCCCGTAAACATCACCCTCGCCAACCCGCGGGCGTTGGTATCGTATTCCGTCTTGGTGGCCATACTGAGCGCATATTGACACTCCCTAATGGTCTTACCCAGCTGACGGCGACAGACGGCATGCAACCCATATCTGGCCGATCCCGAGAGCTCCAGCAGTCCGATCTCCTCCTTCTTCTCCAGCAGCACCTCCTTGATACGCTGTTGTTCCTCCTGATTGCCGCAGTCGATGTCGTGGGCGAACGTCGACGACGGATGGCAGCAGCCCGCCAGCACCCCGTTAGGCAACAGGTCGTTATAGCAGAACTGCACCTGATCGCCCTTCGCCTTCTCATTACCCCCTCGGGCGTCATAGAAGTTCTTCGCGTTCTCAGGCGTGTTGCGCAGCTTGAAATACTCCTCTCTCGAAAGGACGGGGCGCGTCATCTTCGCCCCATCCTTCAAATACACTAAGCTTACACTCATTCTAACTTCTCACCTCTTCGCTCTCACTTCTTGTAAAACAGTCCGCTTGCCTTTGCCGCAGCCTCATTGGCCTGTCTCACCAGCTTCTCGGGCAACGCCTTCACCTCCGCCTTCGGTAGCCAGAAAACGAAGTAGTACATGTCGTTTCTGCCTAACGACAGCGAGCTGTTGTCCTGTCGGAATAGCGGTTTGTTCCTGATGCGCTTCGGATATTCCTCCATGTAGATGTTCCCGTCGTGCATCGCCTGCACCTTGAAGCGTCCGATGAACTTCTCCACATCCGCATCCTCGCAGCACTGGAAATCCGCCCAATGACGCTCGTCGTCATACTTTCCAACGGTCATCAGTCCCTCCAGCGTCACCTGTTCCTGAATGCCCTTCTTACTTTTACTCTTACTCATACTTTATAAACTAATCTTCTGCATAATTTGTGTCATCTGCGGTTCTTAAAATTTCTGTGCTTTCTGTGATTTCTGTGTGCCCTTAGACCCCTTCGATGTTCACGACCTTGATGCTATTCGCGTGTTGCATCTCCCCGGTCTTCTCCGACTTCCACTCCCTGACCTCCAGTTTGCATCTCACGCCGTACATCCTGTTCTGGTCGAGCGGCTGCTGACTGATGGCTATCGCCTTCTGGTCATTCACCTCCCCAACGAACGTGTCTAATCCGTCGGTCATCGTCAGTTCGACACTCGAGATCACTACGGTCTCACCATTCTGTTTCGTCCAGTTCCGCTGCTGCAGCGCCCCCTGGCTCTTAATTCTAACTAATTTTTCCATAACTTATAAATAAAATCTGTGTAATCTGTATAATCTGCGGTTCTTAAAATTTCTGTGCTTTCTGTGATTTCTGCGGGACCTTATGAAAATCGCTCCAATCGCGAACCTTCATCGGCTCCATCTCGTCGGCCTCAAAGAAGCGTTTCGCTTCCCACGCCCTGCGTCTCTCGAGCCCCTTGAGTTTCTGTCCTCCAGCCCATACCCAGCGCATGAACTCCTGCTTGATGGCCCTCATGTTAGCGCCCTCCTGAATCTTCTTCAGCAGTTCCGACGTCTTCAGCTTGTAAAACCCGAGGTTAAACGCAAAACTGACTAATGCATCAAACTGCGGCTGGTTCCAATGACCCAACGAGTCCACCTGCTTCTCCACGTCATACAAATCCGACTTCAATAGATGTTCCGCCCAGTACTCGGTTATCACATCCCCCGGTCTGACGTCCGGTCCAGTATGACCATAACCGATTGTCAACTTCCCCCCCGGGCAGTAATACGCTTTCGTTCTCAGCCCTTCCAGCTCCTTGAGTTTCTTCAGGCAATCATCACTTACTCTCATCGTAAATCCTCCCTAACCAATTCATCACATAACCCTCGGTGATCGTCCATTCTCCATCAAAAGAGACTTTGACGTTCAGAGACTTGCAGACCTCAGCAATCATCTCCCCAGCGGCTCGCTGGAACCTCAGCTTATTCTCATCGTTACGCGGGCCAAACGACTTGGGATCAATCTCCTTCACCTCAGCCACAATCTGCTTGGCGGCCTCCACGTACTCAGGAACGAAGTTGTTGCTGACAAATCCCCACAGAATATCCATCACCATCATCTCCTCCTCATTGAGGCCGTTTGCGATCGCCAGCCGTTCATGCTCAACGGCATAATTCAGCGTTTCGGTGACATTTTTCAGGAACTCTGCACAGTCCTCACCTCTGCTCTTCTCGAAGATCCAGCGTCTCTGCGACTCCACCAGGAAGTCCTGCATGGGTTCGTTCTCGCCCATCTGCTTGCGGATCTGAACCTGCAAAATCTCCTTTGCTCCCAGGGCCATAGCCCTCAGGCTGTTCAACAGCCAATTGTTAGCTTCTTTTAAATACATAAACCTTTTTTATTTTATGTCGCCTCCTGTAGACGACTCATCGAATTATCAATTTTCAATTATCAGTTTTCAATTCAAACAGCCCTATTCTCCCGAACCGAGCTGGTTGCCAGCAACGCTTTGCCGAATAACGACGTTAAACAAAATAAACAGAAAAACATATGAAACAAAAAAAACTAGTTCGCTTTTACTTCTGAAATCTCGTTGTACTTCTTCTCAAAATGTCCCAACTCACTCTCGAACAAATTCGTGATGTTTACGTCATAGGCTTTAGCGACGTTCTTCAGAGCGGCTAATGCCTTCGCCAGTCCGATCGTTGCGACACCCATACCTTTCACATCGAGCGCAAACAGCGACATATTCCAGATGATCGAATCACCAAACACCTCGCCTCTTCCAAGCATCAGCTTTGCCTCTTCACGAGCCTGATTCTTAGTCTTGTTCTCTTTCTTGCCAAACTTGTTGGACTTCTTTCTAAAATTCTTTTCCATAATCTTTAAAATACTATTTGTTATTACTTATCAGTTCTTTGGGTGTTTATTGAGACCCGCATCAACTAATTTCTGGGTGCAAAATTAGGGCGTTTTTAAGGCTGGTAAAAAGGATCGTTTTTACCAAAATGTTAAAGTTGATATTTCGCTACAATTCCCCTGATTTTTATCAGCAACGACCGCTGCTCAAGCCCCATACTCAGGTATTTCCTATAGGGCGTATCTTTGTCAGTATTCTCCAGACGGGCGTTAAACTGAAGGTCATTGTAATACTCATACACACCCTTCTCGCGCAATACGCCGATAATGCGCATTAAATTGTACTTGTTGAAATCCCTAAACATCCTCGCCTTGTTGCTGGGCGTGAGGAATGCCACGAATTCATCACAAGCCAGGATATTATCCCACAGTTCATCAACCGATGAACGGAATCCGGGGGTTACAAACTCTCTGATACGTTCTACATACGCACGTACCTTATCAATTACTTCCTCCTTGCTGACCGTCTTTCTACTCTCGTCAACATATAATCTTCCCTCTCGCGCAGCCGCCAGCAGCTTCTCCACGTCAAAGTCCTCAGGACGGACTTGTTTGAGTTTCCTCATAACCTCGAAGTGTTATGCTCGGCCAGCAAGAGTGGACGCGCGTCCAAACGCACCGGTGCAGGCTCAAGCGAGCTTCGCGGTTTATACTAAAAAAAGTCGCATCAGATTTCTCCAATGCGACTGCAAAAATATACAAAAAAAAATGGACTTACAACTGGTAAGGGGTTACTATTTGGGGCAGTAAGGGGTTACAATTTGAGAATATACCTATAGTTTCCTGATTTTCTCGGCCAGATTGGGCATTGCTGATTCCACCATTTTCGCCGCACTCTCTTTATGCTTTGACTTCAAGGCGCCCATGATAATCGTGTGAATATATTTTTCAGAACCACCCGTCATCTTTGCGACGACTGGTTCTAGAGCTGTTTTGTTCACCATGTCTTCCGTCATATTGGCAACACCAAGAAGCAGACAACAGGTAGGACCTGCATCAAGACGATTTAAATTATTCTTTTCTGCTCCAACACCCGCCAGCATCAAGCTGCTCTCATCACAATTCCCGTCGGCGATATTTTTAAAATGATAGAAATATGGCCTCAGGAACATCTTCCGACAGGCTATATTTTCGATAGCCTGTAGTAAATCCATATTCTCAAAACCTTCAGACAAGCATTTGAGCCAATAATAGACGGCACCCCATAAATAGGCCAGTTCGTGATCATCAAACACATGAACGAAATCCGGATGAACCGACATATCAGAATAGTCCCTATACACCTTACTATGAAAAAAGTCATTCCAACGTTGAGCATGACTGATAGGCGATACGGCATTCTGTAAATCCTCAACAATGGTCCTGGTCCAGTTGATTAAAACGACGATAGGCAGATGTTCTTCGGTCAGACGTTGGTAATAATCCTCGAACGACCTTTCAATATAGCCGTGATGCGAAATTGATACAAGTTTCTGGGCGCGTTCGTCTTTCTTGATGTCTTGTTCTTTCAGATAGTAACAATGATATCTGAGCTTGTCTGAAAGATTCCGCTTGACCCTCTCAAGACGAAGCTTTTTTGCAAACTCCATAATATACCACGAGAAGAATACTGCGCCGATAATGATAACCATCAGCAACAACAGAGAAAAAAAAGCTATCAGCCATCCAGACATCGTTAATATCTATTAATATTTATAACTTTAGGATATGGAGTTAATGCTTTTAGGCTATTCCCCCAGGCTCCTCACAAAACGGCTGCAAAGATAATAAATTCTCTTATACGTTGTATTGCTTTCTTTGTTAATAAACATAAAATTGTGAATAACTCGCAGGTTATCCACAATCTGTTCATAACACATATACCTCACAGGGGAACTGTGAGTGCTGTGCATTCCTTACTTATACAGTGTGCGCTTTAAATGATGTGCTATTTGCATTTAGTAACTATCATCTCTTTTGCATCTTTCAAATTTTTAATCAAACTTGAGAGATTTGATGCATCCACAGTTGACATCGAACGTGAACTATAGCTCTTTGTTTGGACATAAATGATCCATTCGTTTTTCTTCTTATTCCAATATGTCCCAATTTGCACACCATCACGTGTCTTATATTCTGCTTCTGTATAGGTAGAAGGTTCTGTTGGTGTTATGTCTGATTGAATCTTTTCAAGGCACATAACACATGCGTCAAGTTCATCGGGATCAAGGGTGCCAATGTAATCATCATTTCCGGAGCTTGTTGGATAATGTGTTTTCAATCTTAAACATCCTCTTTTCTCATTAGACTTCATATCTGTAATTATCAGTACTTGGCAATCAATTTTGTTGTACGAGCTGCCTACAGTTGGTTGATCATAGAATTCTTTTTTGAAGAAAGAACCATCTTTTGAAAGAAATTCCACCGTCTTACTTGAAGACTTTTCTTTTTGTTCTTGTGCATTTGACACCATCGGCATCATTAATGCAATTAACAATAATACTTTTTTCATGTTTGTTGGTTTTAATTAAATCGTATTTATTTTATTATAGAATTGCCACTTTAATCCCATGCATCCGAGGTCATATGCTTGTTTATGTTTGCAGACCCACTAAAAACCCTTGTTGTTCCGTCTTTAAAGGTGAACTTTACGTTTGTAAGCTTTGTCTTGCTGACAACATTCCTTTCGTCCCAAAATATATCATCCCAAGAATATCTGCCCCCTTCTTCTGGTTCAATAGGGCCAATACCTTTTACAGTTCTTGAAGCGCGGCCCATATCATCTCTTTGAACATCTCCTACGGCATTATAGTTTGTCAGTGTAAATTCAACATATTTTATCGTCTTTGAAAAACAATTGTAAATATCAAATCTCATTCCGTAACTGTGGCTATATTCATTACTATCAAAATCGTAGCCTATTCCAGTGATGAAAATCTGGTTTTTCATTCTGTATGATACTTTCTTGTCATATTCGTCGATGGCAGCCTTTAGTTTATTTATCCATTTTTCTGTTTGAACATCATCAAATGCTGCAGCCACAAAAAAACGTTGTTCTCTGCCATCTTCACCCTTTGCTTTTAGGAAGTCTGCATCAGCTGATGTCTTAACAGTCTTAGTCTCCCAGCTATACTTACCTGTAGTTGTGGTGCTCTTTGTATCAAGGAATTCTATATCTTCAGACTTAAATAGTAGATTGCTATAATGAAATCTTGCCACATACTTATCTTCAGATGCCTTATAAGAGAAAATTGCAAGAGTATCACCCTTATAAACATTGATATCTCTTCCTTCATCGTTAAATTTTGCTTCATCTAACGCAATAGCTAAACGTAGTTTGGTATTGGCTATCGAATCAGCTATTTCTTTATCACGTTTTTCTTTGGCTAAACGTGCATTATACTTTTCAATATATGGCTGAATATCATCCTTCTTGATGAAGGATATGTCTTTTGATTCCTCAAAAAACTTGCTTGTCACTTTAAAGTTGTCAAGAGGATAAATACCATTATATTCACACATAAGGTATAATGCGCCTTTGTCCGTTATCTCCAATCCTCTCCATTCTATTCGTGTAAGATCATCGTATTCAATTGTTGCTTTTGCAGAATGCACCTGAGGGTATTTCTTAAAATTCAAATAGGTATAATCGTTTCGATACAAATCATATTTCTCTTGCCAATATGTTTTGGAAATGAATGAAGATAGATACAAAGGAGAATCTTCCTGCTTTAATAATATTGTTTCATTCGTACCTTTTAATACGACATAAGTATTCTTTTTATAAGTATAATCATCATTCTCTACTGTGAAAACTTTTCCCGCCAAGGAAAAGCTTCTGTTTTTTATTTTGGTGATTGGTTTCACCTTGCCATCATCAATCGTGTAAGCAACAGTTAAAGCGGAGTTATCTTTGACATAGATCTCTTTCCCTTTAGTTTGACTAATATCCGAAAAGACGTCTTCTTGTGCGCAAAGCGAAGTCGTGAAGAAAAAGAGGAAAAAAACAACTAAAAGATTCTTCATACGATTATTTTTTTTATGAATTTGAAAACTATATAATTATAAGTAAAAGCACATGGGACTCTGTGTTTTCTCCTAATTATGCCGGCTCACAGAATGTCATAGCGATACTCTGTGAGCCAGTAAAAAAATCTAATCAACAACAGCAATGCTGTCTGCAACGACAGAATCAGCTTCTGCAGGAGATAATTTTATAGGATTACCCAAACCATTTACTGTTTGAATGATAGACTGGTCTATCTTTATTTTTTCTTTTTTATCCTTGTATTCTTCAATGTCAAGGTCTTTAACGGGTTTTATGTCTCCCCATATAACAGTGACGTCATCATCGTCCATAAATATTTTGACTCTATTCTTGTCATTAATTGTTAATACAGCAGCGCCATTATTCTCTTTTTCAACCTTACCAAACTTTTTAAAGAAAGCTTTAATCTCTTTTAGAAGCAATTCCATCTTCCCCCGCATCTTTCCTGTATTTGGGAATGACAGAATAAAAGCATTAGCTTTCGTGTTGTTAAATGCATATCCTGTGGGGACTTTACGGGTATATGAAAAGTAGTAATAATGCTCAACTTCATTCCTGTAAGTTCTACGACTTATATTTTGAGGAAAACCAATCCCAATTATTGTGTTGACTTTAGAGAATTGTTTGAGATAGTTTGTATTACTTGTATAGTCATACCAATACGGGTCGGAAGTGGGATGCTCATTATCGCGTTCTTCTCCAAGCCATTCTGCACGACGTTTCACAGCTTCTTCTGCCGTCGTTTTGTCAAATTCCATACCATCAACACAATTTTCTCCTAGTTTCATTTCATCGAATAAAGCAACGAAATCGACATGATCATTTATAATCTCCGTGTCTCCAAACGACAAGTTAATATTGACAATGTCTGGCAATTTTTCAACTTGTTTTCCATCTAAATCAACAATGGACCATATACGATCACTGACTTTTACGAAGCTGTGCTTGCCATCAAAGTGAGCAAATGGGTTAACGCTGACGTATTTGTCTTCTCCAATTTGATTGTCTGAATCATCAATGAATTTACACTCGTAATTAAACGAATTCTTTGTCTTCTCGGTTATAGCTACAAGCCTATTCTTAACATCAAAATAAAGAAAATCATATTTGGCACGAACTACGTTTTCCCCTTTGAGGTTCATAACACCATATCCCTCACCATTGTTGTAGACAAAATGATCGCCCTTAATATCAGAAATCCCCTTAATCTTCTCGGCTGGTTTTATAACAATCTCGTTCTTATCATTTAATAAACCCCAGCATTCTTTACCATCTTTTTCAACGGCAACAGTAAGTAATCCGTCAATGAATCTCGTCCCGTTATCCGTATACTTGTCAGAATTTATTTGAAAAAGTATTTTCCCGCTTGTGTCTAGGACGTCATATGTAATCTTCTTTTTCCCCTCTTTCTTGTTATATTCCTTTTCATATTTATTATTAACGCCAATGAATTTTCCATCGCTACAACCATAAAGAACAAGATAGTCTGCTTTTATAACCTCGTTTCCATCTTCATCTATAGCGCCATACATATCTCCGGTCTGATATACGGCATATCCTTCACTGAAGGCAGATACAGCATCAACTATTTTATTTCCTATCTTATCCAGTTTCTTCAATTCATTACCATCTTTGTCAATGATCTTAATGTAATCATTCCTCTCTGAAACAAGAGCTCTTCCCCCATCAAAACATGACGCATAGGCATACTCCTTTCCAATTTTTTGAGGTTTTGATTCTGCCGTATAGATTTCCCATAGTCCTGATTCATTCTTTACCATGAATCGTCCTTCTTTAGCGACAGTTGGCGCATTCTTAAACTCCTCAGAGAACAAGATTTCTCCTGCAGAAGAAATCATACTCCATTGCCCATCATCAGTTTCTTGATATGGTACAAACTCAACTCCTTTACTTTCATCTTTACTACAAGATGTGAGCATAGCAAATACTGCTATAAGCACAATTAAATAATACTGTTTCATGTTAGTAATTTTTTTTATCTAATTAATTTCTACAATCAATCATTATTGTTCCTGCATTATTACGATATACCTGATTAACTCGCGAGTCACCAGAGTAATGGGATTCCAAAGCCTTTCTAAGGCCTTCATACTCATCATCGTCAGCATAGCGTTCTATTCTTACATTGATTAAGCGCCCCATTGGAAAAACCTTATATTCTTTATCTTTGGTATACTTGGTATACTCCATACCTCCCAACATTCCGTAACTTTGATACGTTGATTGGAGTTTTTCCACAAAATCATCAGTTATCTCAAACAATTCGTGATATTTGATATTATTGCAGCTACATAATGTAGCTAAGATTATTGTAATATAAATAGTTTTTTTCATACTCTTACAAGTTAAATAATTTATTAGACCCCTTTCTTGAGAACATCATAAGCCAAAAGTATCTCTTGCATAGATTTAATCTCTTTTGCCGAAAGATTTCGCGTGTTTGTATATTTCCCTGATAAACGCATTTTGGGGGAATTCCCTTTTACAAATTTGTTTAAATATGCTAGCATGTCAGAATCTACACTCACATCAATCCATTCCCATACCATTCCGCCACTATTTTCAGTTTTTTTATCATGATATTTATCAAATGTTATAGTATATGTATTTCCTTCATAGGAAAGGTATGCATCATCGAAAAAAATCCAATCTTCACCATAATATGACATTTTTAGCCGAAGCCAAACTGTTGAGTTGTCTTTGCCAATATAAAGTGATGCCATATTAGACCATACTCTGTGATTAGTCACTTTAGAATAGTACCAAGTTATACCATTGACATCATCATAATTTTTGTTTAATATTTCTACAGCTTTCATCCGCTCAGCCCTTAAGCGTTCCTTTTCTTTTGCGCGATTCTCGGCTATTTTATTCAGATAACTTTCTACATTTTTAATCTCTGGCGCTTCTGGATGATATTGACGGAGTTTCTTTAGTATCTCTTTTAATTCACCTTCTTTGTTGCTCTCAAATAGTTCTTCCACATTGGCACAGAGTTTCTCTGGTGCAAATTTGTACCCATCAAGCTCTTTTTGTAATGTGGTAACAATATTCTGAAGCGAATCAACCTTTGACCTTAGCAACTCATTGTCTTTCTTAGCTTCTTGATTGCTACAACTACCAAATACCATTGTCAAAATTGCAAATGCAACAATTATTATTTTATTCATAACTTATAGTTTTATAGTTACAGATATCAAAGAAAGAGGCGCAGACCTTCGCCATACGCCTCACGGTTCACCACAAACCATACCTATATACGGGAGAAATCTGCGCCCATACGGGGCAGCTCCAATAATAGGTATTTGCTCTTTTCTCGTGGTGGTGATTGTGAGGCTATAGAGCAAATATGTCTTGCGTTCCTTTCGAAACACGATGCAAATATACGAATAGTTTTTGAAAGTAAAAAGAAAAAAGCAAAGAATTTGCAAAAAAAGAAGGCTCGCTATCCGCGAGCCATATTATAATTGTTGATTTCTGTTTTTTTATGTCACCTTAGCGGTTTGTTTTGAGAGTTAAACATTATTATATTTGACTGCTATATATTATAGTGCTTCGATTTCTTCTCGGCTCAGACCCGTGATCTTGCAAATTTCGTTGATGTCATAGTCACGCTGCTTCATACGGATGGCAGTCTGAACAAGGCTCTTATGTACAGCAGTCTCTTTGATGACCACTTCGTTCTTCTCCCACTCGTCCCAGTCTGTATCGGCTATGTAGAGAGCCACCTGATCGCGGAGAGGATGGAGGTCATCTTGTATGACCTTCCATACCTCACGGGGCTCTATCTGATAATAATCGTGAATCAGCACATGGCGCATCTTGGCGATAAACTCCCACGGCGTTTCAGGATGCTGGTTGCAGAAGGCCCGAGTCAGTTTGTAACTGGCCTCTCCTATAATCTCAATGTTCTTGACGATTCCGTAATACCTCAGTTTGTCAGCCTCAAGCTCCTCCTTGGTCTTGCCATCAGCAAAATCGAGTATGTTTGTGATGGCCTCCACGATGTGTTCCAAACGGTCACGGTCTCTAACGTTCTCTCTCATATATCAGTCTTCTCTCTTGATTTACACTTTCTCTTACTCGCGGGCGCAGAGTGCCGTCCTCAACGATATCAACGGGGCGGTCGAGAATTTTCTCCAGTTCACAAATCATCGCCGCATGTTTCAGCAGGCTGATGCCGTCATCTTCGTACTGCACGATCAGATCCACATCGCTCAGCGGTGTATCCTCCCCACGGGCGAAGGAACCAAAAATCCAGGCCTTCACGACAGGCTGCGTCTTGAAGTAATCGGCAATGGCTTTGCTTATCAATGTAGTGCTCATAACGAAATCATTAACGACTGCAAATATAGGCATTATTTCTGAAAGTAGCAAATAAAATTCAAAAAAAGTGTGTATGCTTTATTTATAGACGGATTGTCAAGATTGTCATTTGTCATTTTGTCAAAATGAATTTTTGATAGTGAAAATTTCCTCTATAAATAATAATATATAAATATATTATTATTTATAGCCAAAAATTCGTACATTCAGAAGCGATTTTGACAAGATGACAATTGACAAGATGACAACGTTAAAGGAAAGTTGGAGTCCCAAGGCATGAAAATCAAACTTACAAGTTAGGAAAGTCCAAGTTTCCTTAGCCCTTCGCTGGAGGGCCGAAAAAGGCCGAAAATAGGGCGGTTACGGCCGCCCTAATCGTTGGTAAATAATATTTACTTCTGCCGGTAGAAACGTGCGACGCTTCAGCTGCGTGAGAGGCGCTAGTTCCGGATCTTCAGCGAGCAGCCCGCGTAGTTTTTGCCAGGCGGTCTGCGGTAAAATGTGTGGAAAATAGCGCTGCGCAAGCTCTGTGCGACCCATGCTACTAACGGATAATTCTTGATTGCTTTGCATAAATATATAAATATTCTTCGGCGATACAAAGGTACAAATATTTCATGAAACTACCAAATTATTGGCACACAGAAATCACAGAAATCACAGAAATTTTTAATCAAACGTAAGATGAAGAAAGAGAGAATATTGAGAACAACATGGATTAACGTGTAATAACGTTGAACAACGTGGTTTGCAACAGAAAAAGGCTTGCACGGTATAAATATTATTCGTATCTTTGCAGTGACAATGAAGGGTAGTAGTTGTCAAAGCAGAAGATAAAGAAAGGATTAAAAAAATGGCAAGAAGTGAAATTCCAATGGTGATTAACCTGAGGCAGAACAAGAACGATGACAGTACCGCTTACGGCAAGTACTTTGCTGAGTGCGATGCGAAGGAGCCGCTGAACCTGAAGGGCTTTGCCGCCCACATGACCAGTCACGGCAAGATCGCTGACTACCAGATGTGCGTGCTGGTGCTCGGTCAGGTGGTGGACTGCATGAAGGAGCTGCTGACGCAGGGTCAGCCCGTGAAGCTGGACGGCTTCGGTACGTTCTCTCCCGCAGTCGACGGTCAGAAGCTGGGCAAGGCGAACCTCGCAGCCGCTGTGGCCGGTGGCCCCGAGGCGATGATCAACGGCATCCACATCAACTTCATCCCTGAGAACACGAAGGGTGAGAAGCTGACGAGCCGAGCCCTGAAGGAGGACTGCATCTTCACCTTCGGTTACCTCGTGGAAAGCGAAGTGCGCACCGTCTCCGGTAAGCAGAAGCGCTTCCAGAAGAAGACTCCCCTCTCCTACGTGCTGGCACCCGCCGCTGATCAGCAGGGCAACGGTTAGTGAGCTATGAAGAAGCAGCGTGTGATTGAGCTGGCGGTGAAGGTGATAGTAGCCGCGCTCACAGCATTCCTCACGGCGATTAGTACCACGAGTTGTATGGGGCATGGACCGTTCTAAAGGGTGAAAAAGTGCATTCAAGTGGGTGTGTCAAAACGTGACACACCCGCTTTATTTTTGACTCCTGACGCGCAGGAATACCATCTCCGGCAGGTTGCCATCGGCATCACGCGGGGTAAAGAGGGTAACGGGATCGGTGGAAACAAACATGGCAGCGCTGACCTCAACGGCTGTCTCTGCCGGAGCAAAGGTGTTGTCCTCGATGATGCATTGGTCGGCATCGTAGTTAATCAGATGGCCGCCACTCAACGAATCGGTAAACGTGAACGACACATTATGCTTCAGGATATGCCCATAACCCGGCACATCGACCCTCTCTTCACGAGATTTCCGGTTGACCATATTGTAGTTGGAACGGTTCTGCCAAGAGACGTTGTACTCCCATCGGCAGCCACCCAGGTGATGGTTGGAGTACAGGCCGTGAGACTTGTTATGGTAGGCCACGCAATGGTGGATATAGTTCTGCGGGCAGACTGCGGGGCACTTCGTCGGACCGGGCTTCATGCCATAGCCGCCAGCCTTGAAACCGTTACCGTCGCCTGCCGACAGGAAAGTGGTGGTGTCGCGAGGGTCAATGGCAGGACGATAGCCGTTGTAGAAGGCCCAGCAATGGTCGAACTCCACCGGAGCGAGGTTGTTGATCAGGTCGAAACCGTCGTCGCTGTTACGCCAGGCGCGACAATAACGGATGGCGTTGCCCGTGTCGGTGGTATTCTGCACGTGGATGCCGAAGCCGTCGACATTGCCGCCATAAGTGCCTTCGCTAAAGTCGTCGTAGTTGTTGTAGGCATCGCAGTTGAGCACGAGATTGTCGGAGCCTGCCGTCTGGTAGTAACCAATGGCCATACCGTCGTGCATGGCGATGTTTTCCACGATGCAATGAGAGCCCTTGCGTGCCGAGACACATTCCGACTGGGTGTGGCCCTTGATCCTGACTGGTACGCCGATGATGTCGAAGTTGCGCAGATGGAGGTAGTCGGCACCGAGATAGAATGCCGCGAAACGGTACTGTCCGTCGAGTTGCAGGGCCGAGAAATCGAAGACTGGTCGCTCGCCGGGATAGCCCATGATGCAAGTGCGATGGTCTGCCGATCCGCCTTTCTCCAAGGCAAAGACAAAAGCATAGCGCTTATCCAGCTTCATCACCTGTTCGTCGGTGATGGCATATCTGCCGCCTCTGATGCAGATCGTATCGCCGGAGGCTATCTGATGATAGGCAGCAGGGAGCGTAGCCAAGGGAGCATCGATCGTTCCGGCAGCAGCATCGCTACCATCGGGAGCCATATAGACCACCTTTGCCTGCAAACCTGCAAAGGCCATCAAGGCGAATAAAAAGAATACCTTCCTCATTGCTTGGTTGCTTCGTCGATGAGCCAGGTAATGGCGTTGGATGAGAGGTCGGCCTTACGGCCATTGCAGAAGAGTTCATCAACCACGATGCTGGCTGACAAGCGGTCGAAGGAGTGGGAATAGCGGACTGTCACGCTCATCAGGGCATTGACAGCATACTTCTCACCGCCCACCGTCGCCGTGAAGACCCAGTCGGTAGGCTCCATCGTGATATACACCAGATCGCCGCTGATCGTCATCGACGAGGTGGGTGCCTTGAAGACTCTCTCCTTGACGGAGGCCACCGCCGCATCGAGGTCTTTTCCCGAGAGGAAAGGCCGCAGTAAGGGCGTCGCCGGCAGGTCGCGGATCGAGAAATCCTGACCGACGGTCAGATAGACGGCAGTAGGGACATTCTCGTCGAGCACAACGCCCTTATAGGTGCCCTTGGCATCGTTATAGGCCCTCTGGGCATCGGCCTCGGTCAGATCTGTCTTGCTGTCATCAGAACAGGCTGTCAGCACTATACAGGACAACAGCAGCAGACCATAAAGAGATTTACGCATAACGTATCGGTTTGAATAATCCCCGCACTCCCGATGTGGGGAGGCGGGGATTATTATGAGTTGTGTTAATTTACAAATAATTACTTAACCACGAATTTCTTACCCTGCTTGATGTAGATACCCTTCTTCAGAGTCTTCACCTGTACACCATTGAGGTTGTAGATAGGAGCATTGTGGTCGGAGATCACCTCGTTGTAAGGCAGCGTCTCGATGCCAGAACCACCCTTTGACTTGAAGACGTCGATGCGGGCGATAGCGGTGTCGATACGATAGAGACTAATGGTCTCAGTACCACGCTTCACCTGAACGTTGCTGCCGTCACCCAGGTTCTCGGCCTTGTAAAGTTCCTTACCATCGGCCAATGTTGTTCCCTGAGGATAGATGGGGTGCTTAGAATCATTACCATAGTTACTTACAATGTAAACGATGTAGTAGTCGTTGTCTGTCAGACCATCAACGCTCATGGGAGCGTTTGCATAGTTAATCTTATCTGTGCCACCCTTGATACCGTCGTTGATAAGACCAATACCATAATTCATCTTCATGCCACCGACGTCAGTACCATCAGCAACAGCAGGATCATCCTGGCCAGTGTACCATGTGACAACAGGAGCAAACATAGCATAAGCAGCTTCCTTCGTCAGCTTCTCAGGAGCGAGGGTAAAGCGGCGGATGCCCTCTGCCTCAGAGTTGGTGGTAGGACCATAAACGACATGCTTGTCATATGCAGGAGTACCATCGGCAGCCGTCTCACCATTCTCAATGCCGAACCACAAATATGAACGGGCAGTCCAGTTGTTTTCACCAGACATATTGTCGGCGCGGAGCTCATCAATCTCTGTAAAGCCCTTAGCCAGCAGATCGGCCTCGCTCGTGTGCTGGAAGTCAACAGTCTTATCGATAGCGAACTCAGTGTCGTTCTCGAAGGTCATCGTAGTCTCAACGAAACCAAATGCGTGAGTGGTAACAGTCAGAGTACCCTTGTCGGCAGCCTCATAGATAGCGCCGCTGGCAACCTCGCCCGTAGACTTGTCGCCATTGCTGTACTCCCAAGTCAGAGTGATCTGGGGCTGAGTGAGAACAGTCGTGTTATCGACCGTCATCAACAGCGTCTTCACATAACCGTTGTTCACCTTGGTGATGTCAACAGTAGCAGCAGGCAGAGCGATAGCCTCGGCAACCACATCATACTTCACGTGCTCAGAAGTAGCTGTACCTGACTCGGTCCAAACCTCCAGTGTACCAGAAGTCTCGGTCTCATACTTATAGGGGCTCTCGGTAGCAGTATCCTCATCACCCTCGGTCTTCTTGACGTGCAGGATCTCACCATCCTCAAAGTAGATATCGAAGAAGCGCTTCTTCATATCAACAGCGGTCATAGAGATGGTCGGCGTGTTGGCATAGTCGCCCTCAACAGGCACCTGAACCTTCACCTCGTCGATGTCGGCGGTGCTATAACGACGGCCCAGCAGCACGTTCAGACCCTTTACGAAAGGATCGCAGTTGTCGGCCAGCTTAGTGGCACCCGACTTGATCTCAGCACCCTCGAGCTCAGAGATCTTCCAAGAGGTCTCCTTGGTCTCGGTGTTGACGGTCACCTCGATGTCGTACCACATGCCTTCGGTCAGCGTGATCGTTGCATTGGTGGTGTCGCGGTTGACAACGAAATCAAAAGCATAGTTGCTGTTGTCCTGGTTGTCGGTCCAATAGGGGTTGGTGTCACCATAAGCACCCTTCAGCTGAGTGAGAGCGAAGATGCAGAGTGAGTCATAGGTGCAATACTGACCATTGTTGACGAAATAGTTCTTGGTCTTCAGATTGCTGTCCCAGTTGCCACCCAACAGAGCAAGCTCTGTAGAGAACTGAACATCCTGAGGTTTGCTGGCATCGTTAGGATTACGAACCAGACCCCACTGGAACTTCACGGTGTACTCCTTGACATCCTGACCTTCAAAAATAGTAGCTTCTCTGCCATAGTTGAAGTCCAGAACGGCATTACGGTTGTTGTTATTACCCAGGTCGAAACGGAACCACTGTCCGTACTCGGTTGACTGGAGCGACATACCGCCAGCCAGGTTAGGAGACTTCCAACCAGCGTCAGCAACGGTGGTCACAGCCTCGAAGTCCTGCTTGTACAGGTTCTTCACGCCTGCGGTTGCTACCAAAGTGTAAGCAAACAGCGCAGTGAATAGGAGATAAAATTTCCTCATAATCGATAAGTTTTAATTGTTAATATAAAAAATGGTTTTAATAAGTGTAGTCTATAATCGAGTGCAAAGATACAAAATTAATTGTAAACTGCAAAGGATATTGTAAATTTAACACTAATTTATGCTGTGAGGTGCGGGATGCGCCTCACAGCATAGAAATAGGATTTACCAACCGGGGTTCTGCGTCAGCACACCACCCGACTTCATGATCTCACTCTGCGGGATGGGGAAGAGATACATCTTGTCGTTCCACTGGCGGGTCTGAACGGTCTTCGGTGTCTCGGTGAACGTACCGTCGGCATTCTTCGTAATCTCCAGACCGCGGATGTTGGTGAAGTACTTGTCGGCCTCTTTCCAGCGGCGCACATCGAAGAAACGGTGTCCCTCGAAGGCCAGCTCGACAAAGCGCTCCTTCTCATAGGCGGCCTTAAAGTCGGCTGCACTCAGGCCTGTCTCCATATCCTTCAGACCGGCACGCTTACGAATCTGGTTGATATAAGCAGCAGCCGTCGTTGATGATGGCGAACCTGAAGGTGCTGTATAACCGTCGCCGGAGAGGTTGAAGAGGGCCTCGGCATAGTTCAGGTAGAACTCACCCAGACGGAAGGTTACCCAGACGTGTTTACAGGTGTTGGCACCGTTACCAGCAATCTGGACAGACTCTGTCACGTACTTCTTCAGGTAGTAGCCCGTCGGAGTAGCATAGGCGTTGGGGAGTCCGTTGACACCACCGATGAAGGTCTCCAGAGGCTGAGTATTGGCATTAGGCCAGGAGTCGCCATTGCAGGCGACGGTCTGCTCAAAGCGCTTGTCTCCGCTCTCGTAGGCCGACACGAGGTTGTAGGTAGGACAGTTGCCACCGCCACCTCCGGCGCCAGCTCCAGACATTCCAACGGGGAAGTTGTAGGTCTCGAAGTTGCGGTTCTCTGTCGGCATGCGACGGCCGAAGATGATCTCACCCGTTGCGTTGGCATCGCTCCAGCTGGTATTGCCGATAAACAGGCCTTTGTAGTCGGTAGAGAGCTTCATCTTACGGGCTGAGCAGGCATCGATCACAGCCTTGTTGGCATCGGCAGCCTTCTGCCAGAGGTTCTTGTCGTTGTTCGTATTGAACAGCGGACTGGCGTGATAGAGGGCAGCACGGGCACGCAGGGCGAGCACAGCCAGGTTGTTGGCACGACCGTTGTTGGCGGGCGTCATTGCCAGATCGCCTAGATCGCCATAGTCCTTGGTGATGCTGTCAACGATGGCTACGCACTCGTCGTCGATGAACTTGAAGACCTCATCGGCCGTCGCACGGGGTTGTACATTGGCTTCATCGGCACTCATGTTCGTTGTAATCAGGGGCACACCACCATACTGGCGCACCAGCAGGAAGTAGAAATAGGCACGAGCCCAACGAGCCTCCCATTGGTAGTTGTTATACTGATACATCTCGGCCACGAAGTTCTTGTCGAGTTTGTAATCCTCGAACTTCAGACCTGTGAACTCATCGAGGAAGAGGTTACAGTAGGCAATACCGTGATAGCAGGTCGTCCACAGCGAACTGTTGGCATTCGTCGGACTCCAGGCGCCATTGAAGAAACTCTCGATGGCGTTGCCGTCGTGGGAGTAGACGGCCTCGTCGGTAGCCGATGCCAAGGTAGCGCCGCTATAGTTGCCGAAGTCGGAATCGAGGTCGGCGTAGATGGTAGAAAGGAAACCGCCTGCACGCTCAAACTTCTTTTGCATATAAGCCGTATCATAGATACTGAACTCCTTGTAGTCCATCTGCTCACTGCAAGAGGAGAAGAGGAAGGAGGAAAGAGGAAGGAGGAAGGATAATACTCCTACAGCCAGCTTATTATTTATCTTTGTTCTCATAATTATCAATTATCAATTATCCATTATCCATTATTAGAACGACAACTGTACACCTGCGACAACACTCTTGTTGAGCGGAGCCGAGACACCATAGCACTCAGGATCGGCATCGTCGATATGATCGAAGCAGAGCAGGTCGATGCCACGCAGATAGATCTTGGCGGTCTTCATGAAGCCCGTCTTCTGTACAAGACAAGCGGGCAGGTTGTAGTACACCTCCACGTTGCGAAGCTTCAGGAACGAGCGGTCGCGCTGCCAGAACGTACTCGTCTGGTAGTTGTTGGCATTGCTCGTAGAAGAGAGTCGCGGGAATTCTGCATTCACGTCGGGATTCGACGGACTCCAACGACCGTCGTAGTACTGCTGCGAGAGTGAGGTGGAGTTCAACAGAGGCCAGTACATACCCTTGGCACTGAGGTTGGCAGTATAGCGGCCAACACCCTGGAACATCAAGTCGACACCGATGCCCTTGTACTCGGCACCAGCATGGAAGTTGTAGAACAGCTCAGGTGCATAGGCGCTATAGCCGATCTTCGTCTTATCATTGGCATCGATGACACCGTCGCCATTGATATCCTGATACTTGATGTCACCAGGACGGACAGTCGAGAAGTTCTGGACAGGACTGTTGGCGATGTCGGCCTCATCCTTAAACAGACCGATGGCCACCAGACCGTAAGTAGAATTGAGAGGATTACCCGTCTCCACGAGGTTGTCGTAGGCCTTCGGCTCCTCTGCCTGCTCCTTGATCTCATTCTTATTGAAGTTGAAGCTACCGCCGAGGTTGAAGGTCAGGTCGCCAATGGTCTTGGTATAGTCGAGGGAGAGCTCAAAGCCCTTGCTGTCGACCTTACCGGCATTGATATAAGGAGCGTCGAAGCCAATCAGAGCGGTGTAGGCGCCCGTACCTTCTACCCATATATCCTTACGCTGCTGCATGTAGACATCGAGTTCGACATTCAGACCACCAAACAGTGTGGCATCCAAACCTACATTATACTTATAAGCTTTCTCGTATGAGGGATTGGCTGTGGGGAGCAGCCCCAGCGTGGTGTTGGCGTAGACCACATCGTAACCGCTTCCGAAGGGATAGCTGCCAGTAGCCGAAGAACCCTGAGCATACGACTTAGCATAATAGTTCCACACATTATCGCCGGGCAGATAGTCGGCATTGATGATGCCGAAGCTGCCGCGAAGTTTCAGGAAGTTCACCACAGGATTGTCTTTGAGGAAGTTCTCGTTGGAGAGCACCCAGGCTGCAGATACCGTCGGAGAGAGGTTCCACTTCGTGCCGGGAGCCAGACGGTTGCTACCGGCATAGACCAGAGCCACCTCAGCGATGTAACGGTTGTCGTAGCCGTAGTGACCCAGGAACGAGCCGTTGTGGCGATAGATGGTATAGCCCGTGCTACCGGTGGTATTCTGCCACTCGTAGTCGTAGCGCAGCTGTGCGTAGACATAATGCTTGTCAGCAAAGGTGTGGTCGTAGTTGAAGCCGGCAGAGAAGATCAGGCGGCGGGCCCAGTCGACAGTACCGGAGTTCTTACTCATCGTGCCAGGTGTGCCAGATGACCAGTAGTCGCCCTTCGTACCTACACCCGTTGCAGGGTAGTTACCATAGACATAGGTCATAGAGTGATCCTCATACAGCGTCGAATAGGTGTCGTAACCCAAACGGGCCGTCAGGCTCAAGCCTGGAGTCCAGTATTTCAGATCCTGTGTCAAGGTCATATCGGCAAAGAGAGCACGCTCATGGAGCTTGTAGTAGGCGGCACCGGAAGATTCGGCGACGGGGTTATTGACACCATCATAAGTCGAACTGCCACCCCACTCGTCGTTCTCGTTCTTGATGGGGAAGGCCAGCGACGGGATGCTGTAGACCATATCCCAGAGGTCGGCCTTAGCCGTCGATGAAGAGCTGCCGACAGAGGTCGGACCGCCCGGGCGCGACATCTCACTCAGCATACCCAGCATGTTCACCTTCAGCATGGTGGTCGGGGTGAGGTCGATGTCGAGGTTAGTACGCAGATTACCTCGTACATACTTATCCTGAGTGGAATAGCCGTCGGTGGCATCGAAGTTATTGATGAAACCCTTATCGGAGAGCAGGTTCAGCATGGTGAAATAGCGGAATTTCTCACCGCCGCCACTGAACTCGACACCGATCTTATTGGTGGCACCGCTCTTGCGGAAGGTTTCATCCACCCAGTTCACGTTGGGATACTGGTAGGGATAGTTGCCGTTCCGGAAGGCTGCGATCTCTTCCGATGAATAACGAGGAGCCGAACCTTCGTTGGCAAGAGCCTCGTTCATCGCACTGGCGAAAGTAGCGCCATCGACGAACTTCGGACGGTTGGTCTGGAAGTTGAAAAGGTGGTCGTAGGTGACCCGGATGTTCTGGCTCTTATACTGACCACGCTTCGTGGTGATGAGGATGGCACCGTTGGCGCCCTTATAGCCATAGAGGGCTACGGCGGCAGCATCCTTCAGGATCGACACGTGATCTACCTCCTCAGCACTGACAATACTCAGGTCGCGTTCCACACCGTCGACAAGAATCAGCGGAGTGCTGGTGCTCAGACTCTGAAGACCGCGGACGTAGAACGTAGGATTCTGTTCGAAGTACGTACCTGTTCCCTGCAGCGAAACAAGGCCGTTTCCCTGTCCGAGAATGGAGTTACCGATATCCTTGGCCGAACGCTTATTGACATCCCTGCTGGTAATCACAGAAACGGCAGCCGTAGACTGGGCACGGGTGAAGTCCTTATTGGCTCCCACCTCGATGACCTGATCCACGAAGCTGATGCCTGTGCTGTCCTGCTGTGCTGCTGCCGGCAGGCTCAGGCCTGCAAGCAGTGTCAGCATCAATATATTACTTTTCTTCATATCTTTCATTTTTTCATTTTTTCAATCTTTCAATCTATAAAGATTACCATCCGGGGTTCTGAACGAGTCCATAGCCCTTATTGATTTCAGACAGCGGCATCGGCATCAGCAGCCACTTCTTCACCTCCAGATCGTTGGGATTGTAATTCCACAGATAACGCGCTGGATTCTGTATCTCGAATTTCTGATAAGTAAACATGCTGGGCTCCTTACCGCCGCTGTTCTTATCTGTACCGATGTAGGCGCTGTTGTTCTGGATCAGCTCTTTCTTAGAGTTTTCCATCATGCGGAAGGTAATGATACCATGCAGTTTCTTCGTCATCCAGTCGGTACGTTTGTAGCGGATCATATCGTAGTAGCGGTTGTTACTCATACCCAACTCACAGGCACGCTCACGGAGAATCTCCTCAATGAGACCTTCCTTAGAATCGAGATTGTTCAACTTGCTCTTATCACCCTTATAGGCAGCCTGGCCCCACTTCAGTCCTTTCAGTCCGACGCGAGCACGCACTTCGTCGACCTTAGCGATAGCATCAGCGTAACGGTCGCACTGTGCCAGACACTCAGCATACATCAGCAGCATCTCGTCGTAGGAGAGATAGACCCACTGGGTGTACTTGCCGAAATACTCCTGACCCAAGTAGTACTTGATGACACCATAACCTGTAGCAAAACGGCCCAGGTCTTTCTCCATGACCTTCACCTCGCCGGTCTTCTCGTCGACGGCAGCTGCATCGGTACCTTCATGCTCGCCATTCACCCAAAGCTCGTAGACATCACCCTCAGGCTTACCGGTAGTCCAGTTCAGAGAGAGCGTCTGGCTGCAGACAATCGCATTCTCATAAAGACGTGGGTCACGGGATGCTTCCTTCTTGGTGACTTTACCAGAAGTCCATTTGTAGAACAGTTGACCGTTCTTGCCGCCAATCTTGCCGTTCAGAGAGTCCACATCCCAATCAAACGGCGTACCATCCTTCCAGGGGAACATCTCAACATATTCCTCGGTGGGGTTATAAGAGTGACGATAAGGACCTGCACTCTTTCCGAAAGGACCAACGAAGTTAGCCCATTGATAAGAAGCTTTAGCGCTTGTCTGACCGGTCACACGGGTACAGTGGATAATCTCGCGGCTTCCCTGATAGATATAACCCATACGGTAAGCCTGACGATAGTCCTCAGGAGCTGTGCCCGTAGCCTGATTCAGTTGGTACCAGTTGCCGTTGGCATCGTTCGACTTGAAGAAGTCCTCACAGGCAGCGAGAGCGCGCTCCCAGCGAGCCTGCTGGAATCCTCCATGCCAGACGATATTATTCTTTTCGGCTTCTGAAGAGCCGTCATAATAAGGCTGATCGGAGTTATAGAGCGGTGAAGCATTGAACAACAAGATCTTGGCCTTGAGAGCCTTCGCTCCTGCTGCCGTCCAGCGACCAGTGTTGTTGGCGGCATCGGTATCAATGGTGTTACCGTTGTAAGCCCAAAGCAGATCGGGGATAGCCTCGTCGAGCAGACCCACCATGAAGTTGGCGGTCTCCTCTGCGGTAGCACGGGGTACTTCATAGGTTCCCTCCAGACCCGTAAAGGTGTGGTCGATGATGGGCAGACCGCCATAGATGGAATAAAGATCGAAATAGCGAGCTGCAATCAGACACTTGGCCTGGGCAATCATGCTCTTCTTCTCAGCTTCGGTCAAACCGGGCACATTGTCGATGTTGTCCATCAATAGGTAGCAACGGCGTACTGTTTCCCACACGAAATCGTGGGTATAGGAAATGAGCGGATGATCGGTATTGCCGATATCGGCTGATGTCAGCAGACCGCCATAGTATTTACCGAAAGCACCACCACCGCTGAAGTGCTGCTGGTAGCAGTCGGTCATAGCGTCCATCTTAGAGTTCCAGTAGCTGACACTCCAAGGGGCACCCGTTGCATTCTTAAAGGGCAGACCGTAATACTGCAACACGTAGAGTCCCACCAGGAACTGCTTCGTGTATTCTGCGCTGGCAAACACCGTGTCGAGAGAGACGGTTCCACCAGGAGTCTTCTCAATGAAGGAGTTGCCGAACTTGACATCATCGGTGCAAGCCGCAAGCGCCATGCTGCCGATCATCAGCGACACAACCCCTTTTACGATTTTATGTTGAATGTTCATAATGATATACCTTATTTATTATTATATTAGAATCCAAGCTTGATACTTGCAGTGTAGGTACGCTGCAGAGGATAAGACGGAGTCGTGCTGGCACGAGCCTCAGGATCGCCGAACTTATACGGAGTAATCGTAAAGAGGTTGTAAGCACTGAGTGCCAACTGCAGACCTGTCATACCCAATGCCTTCAGGAATGGGAAGTGGAAGTCGTAGGCAATCTGAATGGTCTTCAGACGAAGGTATTTGGCATCTTTCTCGTAAAGGGTTGAGCCGGCATAGTTCTGGTCGGCATTATCCCATGTGGCACGCGGATACTCGGCATCAGGATCAGGATTGTCCACCGTCCAGGTATTCTCCAGATGGTATTTCAGCAGACCACCGTCGAGCACCGTCGAACGGTTCTGGAACGGACGACGGAACACGTCACCGAGCACACGACTCACGGCCCAGGCACCAGTCAGCTGAGCGCTGAACGAGAAGTCCTTATAATATGCGGCCAGATTCAGACCGGCAATGTACTGCGGGTCGTCGGTATAGCCATAGTCGCGGCTCATATCGTTGGCATCGATAACGCCGTTCTTGTCGAGATCAACGAAGATTGGATCACCGGGCTTCAGCGTCTTGAGCTGAGTGGGATATGGAGTACCGAACTCCTTCTCATAGTCAGCCTCAGCACCCTCATAGTAGAGTTTCCAGAACTTGTACTGCAGGCGAGAACCAATACGGTGACCGGCTGTGTACATATAGTCGTTCTCCTGAGGAGCCTGACGGTCTTCGATGATTTCGTTCTGGTTGTGAGAGAGGTTGAGTTTGGCACTATAACGGAAATCCTTACCAATCTTATCTTGCCAATTGACAGATAATTCCCAACCGTGACTGTCGACGATACCGAAGTTGGTATAGGGAGGATCGAAACCCAGGAATCCGGGAACAGTCATGTCGCGGGCAAGAATGTCGGTACGATGCTCCTTATAGTAGTCAAATACCACACGGAGACGATCGTCGAGGAAGTTGACATCGATACCATAGTCCTGCTTAAAGGCCTTCTCCCAAGATACCTCCGGGTTGTTCTTGGCACTCTCATAGGCTCCCTTCGTAGCTGTACCGTTCTCAATACCGAAGAGGTAAGCAAAAGCGGGCTCGTTCACGCTGGTATAGGTGAAACGGTCGAAGGTTGCCGTCTGGTTCACAATATAGGGGTCAGCCATATACATGAAGCGGCTACCGCCAATCTTGTCGTTACCGACGAGACCCCAAGAAGCACGGAGCTTCAGGAAGCTGACATATTTCTTGAGAGGTTTGAAAAACGGCTCGTCGCTCATCACCCAACCCACAGAACCAGCGGGGAAGGAACCGAAACGCTTGCCGGGAGCAAAGTTCTCGGAACCATTGTAACCGAAGTTGAACTCTGCCATATAACGGTTGTTCCAGTCGTAGGTCACACGACCTACGAAGCCAACGTAGGTACGGGGAATATCCGAATAGTCACCGCTGATGTAATACTCCTTACTCTGGTTATAAAGTGCAAGAGCGGTAATAGTATGCAGACCGAAGGAACGGTTGTAGTTCAGAGAACCCTCAGCATACCAGTTACGTCCCTTGCTGGGCGATGAGTTAGAGTAGACAGGATCGGTGTTGTCACCAGACAGGCGCAAGTCAGTACGTTCGCCCCAGGCATAGACAGGAACGGTTACATCGTTGCCTTGCTTGTCTTTGACAACGGTGGTGCCAGTCTGAATGTAGTCTCCATTCTCGTCGGTCAGAGCATATTTGTGATAAACCGGTGTATAGGTAGCTGCACTATGGGTAATCTCCTTACGAACCTGATAGGAGCTGTTGTAAGAACCCTTCAGTTTCAGCGACAGTCCTTTCGTGATGAAGTCGAGCTTCTGGTCGAGCACGAGGTCCATCTGGAGTTTGTTATTATTATAATGGTACGCGCCAGGCTGGCTCATGGCATAAGCCATAGGCGTGCTAGTACCGAATGGCAGTACACCAGCCGTCTCGCCCTGAGTCTTCAAGATATCGTCCACATAGTTGTCGGCATCAGAGACACTGGTGACGATGTATTTGCCATCGACGAATCCCGCGCTGCTGAATGGTGAAGCCCAGTACATCTCACGAATCATCTGGTCGGAAGACTGACCGGTATGAGGCTTGCGCGACTCATCAATCTTACCAGAGATATTGAAGCTCACCTTCGTTGTTTTCGTGACATCGATATCCAAATTGGTACGATAGTTAAAACGCTGATACTGGTAACCGTAGTCGTATGGACGATCGAACTCCTCGAAGATACCATCCTGAGTGAACATACCGGCAGAGATGAAGTACTTCACCGTCTTGTTACCGCCGGAAATGTTGACGTTGTGCTGCTGCTGCAGGGTAACGTCCTTCATCAGGTAGTCAGTCCACTTCATACTCGGGAAACGGACAGGGTCTGCACCGCTCTCGAACATATCAAGCACACTTTGTGTGAAATACGGTTCCTTGCCGTCGTTGGCACGCATCGCATTATGGAAGGTAGCATACTCGTAAGAACTTGTCTGCTCAACCATCTTCGTAGGAGTGAGGGCTGAGAACGATACGTTGAACGAAATCTTCGCCTTTCCTTCAGAACCACGCTTGGTGGTAATCAGGATGACACCGTTAGCGCCACGCACACCGAACACAGCCGTTGCGGAGGCATCCTTCAGTACCGTCACACTTTCGATTTCGTTGGGGTCGATATCCCACATGTCACGTTCCACACCATCGACCTGGATCAGGGGGGATGAGTCGGCCCATGTTCCCTGACCACGAACGAAGATCTGGGCAGCATCGCTACCAGGCTCACCAGAAGTCTGCACGGTGGTCACACCTGAAAGCTGACCAGCCAGCACATTGTTCACAGAAGACACAGGTGTGCGCGTCAGGTCTTCAGCTTTCACACTGGAGAGAGCGCCCGTCACAGTCACCTTCTTCTGTACACCGTAGGCCACCACCTCGACACCCTGTAGCATCGTGGATTCTTCTTCCAAGATCACCTTCATACCACTGGAGGCCTTGACGACTTTCTCCTTGTAACCCACAAACGTGATCTTCAACTGTGTACCGGGCTTGACCTTCAATGTGAAGTTACCATCGAAGTCGGTCACCGTACCTGTCGTGGTCTTTGCCCCGACGACAATCACGCTCGCGCCGATCACGGCCTCACCCGTATTGTCGACGACCGTTCCCGAGATTGACTCTTCCTGCTGCACATTCTGAACAGAAGCATGAGCAGCGAGCAATCCGGTAGCGGGTACGAACCACCATGCCGATAGGACAACGGCAAAGGGCAGGACCTTACCTTTGATTCTCTTTAATTTGTTCATACAGTAGATATTAATTGTTATATATTAATTGTCTGTTATGAGTCTATGCAAGTAGTTTCGTTTGCAAAAGTACAAAAATTATTTAATCCGCAAGACATAAAAGCCCTAAGAATCATGACATAAATCAAAAATTATAGTTAATTTATCAAAATAAAAGGTTCCGCACCGCCCTTGACAAGCTCACGGCAACACTTCCAGCATGTAAATGGCATCCAGACTCCACAAGGCTGCATTATTCGTACTCAGACCAGGCAACTCGTCGAGAGATGCAGGTACCTCTGGAGGCAAGATCGGATGGGATGATTCTGCTAGTCGCAGGCCATGATCAGCTTCTCCCCAAAGAGCCTGCCACACGTTCTTCATCCGTTGGGGATCACGATCCTGCCAGGCGGCATAGGCTTCCAGACGGCGAACAGGGAACTGATGGTGGCGGGTCTCCCAGGCCATCTGTTTGTAACGGCGGGCGAAGTCGAGCCAACAGTCATTGAACAAGGAACAAGGAACCATCGGCAACAGTTCGTTCATCACCTCGAAACCACCCATGATGGTCATCAGGTGATTGGTCATCCGAAGTTTCGGGTCTCCATCGTATGTGATACGCCCTGTGGCCGGATCGTAACCCTTGGCCAGATTTCCGGTGAAGATGCCATCGGGGAGAGCTGCAATTGACTGCATACCCGTCAGGATCTTATCGCGATAACGCTCGGTGCCGAAACGTTCCCATTCCGTCATCCAGTTCCCGGCATACGCCAACCAGTCAGGTCCGATCCGAAGACGGGCAGGCATATGGCTCGGATACAGGCTCCGAGGCTCTGCCAGACGCATAGGATCCAGATGATACAGCAAAGTATCGGCATCGCGCTGGGCAGACATCAGGTCGCCTGTCCGCTCATCGGTGGTCAGATAATAATAGAACCGATTGAAGGCTGCCTGGCTGATACGGGCTTCCTTAGCCCCGCAACCCCAATGGCTGACATTATGACGACTACCCAACGGGGCGAACGGACCTATATGATAGACATCGACCTCGCTGCAATGGCGGGTCATCGCCTCGGCCATCTTCCAGATATCAGCTCGGCCTGTCCGGAGGAAGTTATACCAGAGCCACATGG